>OIZX01000002.1_pt1 | contig 267528 bp, 253 predicted proteins | sample 1588621 | NCBI WGS metagenome assembly OIZX01 (sample SAMN03283276) | human gut metagenome | biome: human-associated habitat; material: feces | host: Homo sapiens | place: Peru | collected 2012 | reverse complement strand
CGGTTTTCGCGCCGTTGAGTTTTTCTCCGCTATGCACCCGGAGCCGAATCCGCCGGAGAAAGACGAACAATCATTCCCAGGCGAGGGGCCAGATGAAATGTTCCGCTTTGAAAAGATCATGAAATGAAACGTGGAATACTTTGTCTCTGCCGAAGAAGTCCTCGTTGGACAACCACCAAAAGTATTAGGGATGCAAAGCAGGATCATATTTTCTGCTGCTTCTGAAATCAGGGCATACTATATTGTGTATTCGCAAGATTGGGGATAAATATTAAAGATTATCTTTCAAAATTGTTCCCCAATGCTTATTGACTGTTGAGGAACATTCTGATATAATGTTTAAAAGAATTGTTCCCCAAAAGGAGGAGCTGCAATGGCAGTACAATATAGTGAAATACAGGAATTGCTCAGAAGTCGAGCCGACCTCAATGCCAGACTGAGCTTAATGCCTTATGACGGCACACCCGAAATCAAAGAGCGCGGCGATGGGAAATACCTTTATGTGAGAAAGCGCGTAGCAGGAAAACAGACATCTACTTATGTAGGTGCATATACCGAAGAACTGTATAATCTGCTTTTGCGCAATGCCAGAGAAGCCCGTGAAATCAGAAAATCGCTTCGCAGCATTGAAAAGCAGCTTGCCGCAGCCGGTTATTCCGAGGATGCCCTTTCCGCCGATGTTATAAACAACATTGCCTTTGCGCGTGCCAATATGAAAATGAATATCTATGATCAGGCTGTTTTGGAGGGTGTTGCAACTTCTTTTCCTCAGACGGAAGAGATCATAGAGAACGGAAAAGTATCCGGTATGACAGCTACCGACGTGCAGAAAATTTTGAATTTGAAACACGCATGGGAGTTTATTTTGGACCGTGATGTAGTTGCCAGCCGTTCCGACTATTATATGCTCAGTCATATTGCAAGGCTTGTCAATGAAGGCTTTTTTGCGGAAGGCGGTCGAATCCGCGGTGTTCCGGTTACCATAGGCGGTTCGTCTTATGTTCCGCCTCTGCCGAATGAATCGGATGTGAAAGACAGGATTCTTGAGATCATCGAGGAAAAGGACGATGCCGTTAATATTGCCATCAGGCTTTGTCTTTACTGCATGAAGACCCAGATATTCTTGGATGGCAATAAGCGCGCTTCTGTTATCTTTGCAAATCATTATCTTATTGCTCACGGCGGAGGGTTTTTGGTCATTCCCGAAAGCGAAGTTCCGGAGTTCAAGAAACTGCTTGTGAAGTATTATGAAGGCGAAGACCCCTCTGTTATTGCGGGCTTTATGAAAGAACGCTGTTGGAAAACCATAGAGCGCTAAGCAGTATCTATATTGGGGAACAAGTCTTGATGTGAATTGCGAATTTGTTTCCCAAAGTTATATCTGTGGTAAGAACAAAAACACGCCTCAATTGCTTACGGAGGTCTATATGAGAATAACGAAAATCGAAATTACGAATTACAAGTCGATAAAAGAACCGGTTGAAATAAACTTTTATAATGGATTGCCGACCGTTTTAATCGGCAAGAACGGAAGCGGAAAAACCAACATTTTGGAAGCACTGAGTGCCATTGCTGAGGCAAACGGAATTTACTTAGGACTGCGCAAAGAACAGCCGATAAATTATAAGGTGCATATCCGCCTTGAAAAGGAGGATGCCGAGAGGCTTTTCCCCGGCAAAAGTATTGACGAAAAATGTGAATTTGTCGCATGTTCCGGAGAAGACTGCAAGATAAACCGAATCGAGTCGGAATGTCTAATTCCGCTTTTAAGAATGGAAATCGACGAAATCTCCGAACTTGCTGGCGAATTGCAAGACGCTCTCGATACATATACAAAGCAGCTGAACAAAATTGCGTACAGTGAACGCAATGAACAACCATTGCGAGGATACCGGATTACTGACTTTCATGATTCAACAACCAACTATGACGCTATCAAATTCCAAGTGGAATTTGTTTTGGAACAAACCGAAAAACTGATAAAATCAATCATACAAAACTTTTGCATTGAGGAGTGTTCTTTCAAATTCGGATATATTCCCGATTATTATCAGTTAGGCGATTTAGAAAGACTTTGCTTCAAACTCCGTTATGTAAAACCCGATTTAGCGCCTTTTGAAGAAAAATTCATTACAGTCAATGAAGCGGCGATAAAGCGGGAAATTACAAAAATCAACAAGGCAACAAAAGCATCCTGCGAGAAAATCACTTCCTTACTGCATGAACTGGACGAACAGGCAAATCGATTGGGAGCCGCTCTGTCCGACGATCATATAATTCCCGATAACAGTAGTGTATTTTACAAGTTTATTCGTGAAGTCCGAAACTGCGTCGGCGCAAAATGTGCTTTCCTGCGGAATGAAAGCAGCGAGGTCATTTTCAAAACAGAGAAACAGGAGCGCGAGTATTTCCGGAGCGATAGATCCCGCGTGATTCTGCAAACATATCTAAACCGAGTTTATACCGGTCCCGATAAAGATGAAATTCAAAAACAGATCAGCGAAAACAAAGATTTTTCTCTGTCCGAAGCTGCATTGAATGAATTTGAAAAATACCTCAATGAACACATTCCCGAATTTGAAAACGGTATGTACGACCGCATTTCGGTCGAACAGTCCGACGGTAAACTCCCGGCAATACTGCTGCACGAAAAAAGCGGTGAAATCGTTGACTTGAATTCGACAAGCGCCGGCAGACGGTGGTATTTCACATATTATTTTATGAAGAATACACTCGAAAGCGGCGACCTGTTTATTATTGACGAGCCTGCCGCCATGCTTCATCCCCTTGCGCAAAAAGAGGTTCTGAAAGAGCTGCTCCAGCTTGAAAGCCGAGGCATCAAGGTGATTTACTCGACGCACAGCCCATATCTTATTCCAAGCGATTGGAAAAGCGTACACTTCGTTGCGATGACAGATGTTGGTACAACCGTCACGCAGGAAGACAAATATGATGCTCTGAAGCAAGTCACCGGCGGAGATATATTTGACTTGCAGGAGCTTTTGGAACGATATCAAAAATGCAATAAAGAAGCCGTAGCTCATCAATGCTACCATGCAGTTCTTGATAGTTTTGAAAACATTGACGAAGCTGCAAAGCAATTAAATCTCGGTGTGTCCGCCATTGAATCTTGGAGAAAAAACATTAATAGTAAGAAATTCAGATGCCCAAAGCTTGAAAATATCATTTTAATAGCCGAAAAAACAGGACGGAATATAACCAACTTATTCTAACTTTGCCGGAGGGTACATCTGTACCCTGCCATTCCTTTCAGCGGTTTGCTACTATATAGACAGAACCATTGAAAGGAGGTACTCAAAATGTCAAAGTATAAGACCATAGACGTGTGGAACCGGGTTTTCGGCACGAAGCAGGAGGCGTATGATTATACCGGACGGCTGATAAAAAAATCAGCCTGCGGGAATCCGAACAGTGCTTATCACCCGACGCTTGACCACGTCCGCCCGCTTTCCGACGGCGGCTGTGATGTCCTCGAAAACATCATCATTTGCCATCGTGATACCAACAAGGAAAAAGCAGATCACTTCCCGCACTGGAAGGCGAACGGTGCACATTATCATGCTCGCAGATTCAAAGGCTCCCGTGTGGCATACAAAATTATCGAAGATTAAGGAGGAACATCCATGAGCAAACATTTCTTTGATTACGACGATGGCGGCTATGCGCATTCCATTTCCGATAATATGGCAATCGACTCCGACGGCAATCTGCTGATGCGCATGGGCGACAATATGGCTATGGATATGGATTCCGGTGAATTACATATCACATCCGGTTGGTCGGATGACGAAGATGATGACTAATTGACAAGTAACCACCCCTGCGAAAATGCAGGGACGGTTATTTTCTCTGTATGATATAATAACCTCACGAAACGCTTGCAAAATCAAAGATTTTGACCGTTTCGGAGAACATTAAATGACTAAATTGCGGCTGTCGCCGCCGTCACTTCGTTCCGCTTGTGCTGCCGCACAAGTAATTTATGATATAATAGCTTAAAAATACTATTAGAATAGGAGCAAATAATGGCACGAGCAAGGTATCAGGTATTGGTCATTCCATATTGCATAGATAACGGCAAAGCACAATTCTGTTTGTTTCGCAGGCGTGATATAGGCATTTGGCAGTTCATAGCAGGCGGCGGAGAAGATGAAGATATCTCAATCATTAAGACGGCGAAAAGAGAAGCCTTTGAAGAAGCCGGGATTCCTAAGACTTGTGACTATTTCAAGCTCGATACCTGCTGCAGTATACCCTCCAACTGCTTTAAGAACGCAGAATCAATATGGGGAAAAGAATGTTTTGTCATTCCGGAGTACACATTTGCGGTAAGCATAGCAAACACTTCTTTGCAATTGTCTCAAGAACATACAGAATATATTTGGCTGCCATATTTGGAAGCGCAAAAGATACTTCAATACGACAGCAATAAGACTGCTCTGTGGGAGCTGAATCAACGCATTGAGCTTGGATTGTTAAAGTAGATAAGATACCGTACCAAAGGTCAACAAAAAAGACGATTGCATTGCAATCGTCTTTTTACTGTTTACTCTTTGGCAAGCTCGGTAAATCTGCTTACTAATACATCATATTCCTGCTTATTTTCGCTTGAAATTTTTCCGCTTTCCAAAACCTCTTTTGAAAAGGCTTTTATGAAATTCTTTTCACTGCCTGCCCCGTTTATATTTACAGAATAAAGAGCGTTACAAAGCCATACAAGCTCATTTGTGGTTGTTATATTTGAAAACCATGCACGACATTCCGTTTCAAATTTCTCATTCATTCCTAAAGCCTGTAAGGCGGTAAGATATTGACTGTGGAAGCTGACATCGGATTTACCTACATCCGATTTCAAATACATTTCGCCGTATGTAACAAGCTTTTCCGTGTATTCTTTGTTTTCATACAAGCTGTCATCCTGTAACGCCGAGCAGAGAAAAATCAGTGTTTTGTCCTTATGATTTATTTTATACTGCGCTTCTAAAACCTGTACTTCCTTTTCGGGGTTTTTCGAAAACAAATCCGAAAATACCGTGCTTTCCGAATAAAAGACTCCAAAGGCTCCCAACACAATCACAGCTAAAACAACTGCAATAGTTATTAAAATCTTTTTGCTCTTACTTTTCATAATAATCCTCCTGAATTAACTTATTTATTTTTTGGGGCGATATTATACATCATAAATAAACGACATATAAAGTGTTATCATATTTCCCCCTCATAATATACAACAAAACAAACTTATATTTATGTGACAACATTTTATAATATTATGCATTATTTATTTATCAATGTCAACTTACAAATTACAGATTGATTTATATCTGTTACAATGATATAATGGTTCTAAATCATTTGAGGGGTGATTCTATTGAAAAAAGCAAAAGAAAACAACACCGAGACCCAAAGCGTTCATCCGAATAAAATCGGCATTAAGGAAGGCATGGGATATATGCTCGGCGACGCAGGTAACCTGTTCGTGCTGACATATGTTTCGTCGTTCCTTAAAGTCTTTTATACGGATGTTTTGCAAATTGCTACCAACAAGGTTGCAAATCTGTTCTTGATAACCCGTCTTTGGGACGCTATCAATGACCCGATGTGGGGCTCGATTGTTGCAAAAAGAAGACCGAACAAGAACGGAAAATACCGTTCCTATTTGAAGTGGCTTGCAATTCCCCTTGCTTTATCTCAGCTTATCTGCTTTATGGATATAAGTAAGTTCACGAATCGTGATTGGGTAATTCTCCTGTTCGCATATGTTACATACATTGCGTTCGGCATGCTCTACACGGGAATGAACGTACCTTTCGGCTCGCTTGCATCGGTTATCACAGACGATCCCGAGGGCAGAACCTTGCTTTCTACTTTCAGGACAATCGGCGGCGGAATAGGCGGTGCTGCTCCCCTGCTTCTCGCACCTTTCATCATCTACACAAAGGTCAGCGACGGAAACGGCGGAACATACAACGTTGCAAATTCAAAGGGAATGCTTTTATTTGCGGTTGCTATGGCAGCGTGTGCAATTATTTTCTATTTCTCCTGCTACGCAACAACTAAAGAGCGTGTACCGTCAGAGGCAGATCCGCATGTTGACCTTAAAAAGACATATCTCGGTATGCTCAAGTCAAGACCGTTTGTTGTTCTTGCACTTACAGGTATTCTCATCAGCGGTCAGCTTCAATTTGCTTCACTTAACCAATATCTTTACAAAAACTATTTCTGTAATACAAGCCTTTCGGTAATAGGTACGATCGCACAGTATCTTCCTATGGCGCTTATGATTCCGTTTGTTCCGAAGCTTGTTAAGAAATACGGCAAAAAAGAGTTAAGTGCAGTTGGTGCTTTCTTCTCTGCTGCAGCTGCAATCGCTTGCTTTGTTATCAAGCCTAGCAGAGATCAATCATGGTTGTTTATGATTTTATTGTTCATTATCGGCTTTGGTTACTCCTTCGTTTCAATTACAAACTGGGCAGTTGTTGCGGATGTTATTGACTATCAGGAGTACAAAACAGGTATTAAGAGCGAAAGCGCAATTTACGCAGTTTATACCTTCTGCCGCAAGCTCGGACAGACAATCGCAGACTACGGCGGACTTATGCTTCTCGGCAAGGTCGGATATGATGTTCAGATAATGGCTAACGCAGGCTATGTTGAGGGTGTCAGCGAGGGTATTCTCAAGGTTTGTACGCTTATCCCTGCAATTACATACACACTTATTTTCATTCTTTACAAATTTGCATATCCGCTAACAAAGGAACGCCTTGAGCCTATTTACGAAAAGGTTCACAGCTCCCATACAGTAGAAGCAAGTATTGAAGTTGAAACGCTTCCGGAATAATCGAAAAAATTTAATGGGAGCTCTGAAATATGAGCTCCCATTTTTTGTGTGATTGCATTTCTCGTTCAGTCGGCACAGACAGACGCACCTTGAGGCTGTTAGACGGTACAAAGATACATCAGCCATTTGACCTGCATTTCAGGTCAAGTATTGTAACATAATGCGGAATTGTAAAATGTTCGGGATAGCGTGAAAGAAGCTTTTTATGCTCTTCCTCCCAATTAAGTATTTCCTCTGGATTAAGATTTGAAGCTCCTATTCCCCTGCACGCCTTAATCCTGCCGTGCCAAGTCTCCCGTGTAAACGGCAGGTCAATATCGAACGAAACCGTGTTTGCAACATCAAACAAGCTTTTCGACATTTCGGGTGCTGTAACCTCATATCTTGTCATTCCCCTACCCGACCAAGACGGATTATATTTGAGAACTAATTTCTCGCTCTCCATTGCCAATTCACTCTCAAACGGCAACCATGCCATAAACATAATCAAAAAATGTCCGTTCGGTTTTAACCATTTATACGCTTTCGGAAACAGCACACTTTGATTAAAATACATAAAGCATTGGCAAGCGGTTATAACGTCAAAGCTGTTTTCGGGAAAATCCAAGTTTTCGGCTGATGAAATAATATAGTTTATGTCAAGTCCCCGACTCAGTTCTCGTGCATATTTAATTTGATTTTCAGAAATATCCGTACCAATCCATTCAGCGCCGTATTTATACATATTCCGAGGTAAAACGCCGGTACCGGTTGCCAAATCAAGAACACGCTGATCGTCCTTACAGTAGCCGAGGTCAACGATTTTGTTGTAGAATTCGTTGGGATAAATATCCCTATACTTTGCATAATCCGCACTCGCAAGACCCCAATCGAATTCCTTTCCGCAGTCAATATGTTCGTTTTTCAGCATCTGTCTCACCTCTTTTTGATTATATCACAAAAACATATCGCCGACAACAAAAAATGTCTTGACATATCGCCGTTAATACTATATAATATCTAAGCGGTTTGAATAGGGGCCAGTAGCTCAGTTGGTTAGAGCATCCGGCTCATAACCGGACGGTCCGGGGTTCGAGTCCCTGCTGGCCCACCACTATTAAACCGCATAATATAGGGGTATAGCTCAGTTGGTAGAGCAGCGGTCTCCAAAACCGCGTGCCGAGGGTTCAAGTCCTTCTGCCCCTGCCAAGTGCGATAAATCCGAACTTCATTACCGTGATAGGTGATGCGTTCGGGTTTATTGTTTTTATATCACAATGACAATAGTTTAAGGGCAGAGAGTTTGCACTCTCTACCCTTGCGTGTTTTAAGCCGTTTTATCGGCGGTCTGTGCCTTTAACGCGGCTTGCTCGGCCTTCCATTCCTCAAACTCTTTTCTGCCTTGCTCGGTCTCGAAAAAGGATTGAATTTGCGGAAGAAAATGCCGTGCGAGGATTTCCAATTCGTATTTTGGAATATTACTTCTGTTCGCTGCCATATGGCAACAAGGCTTTTATTTGTTGTCGATCATTCCTCCTTTACATATTCATTTGCATATCGCCGTCATCATGGCTGTCTTGAATTTGTTTTTTCTTTTGCCCGCGTTTGCGTTCACGGACAACTTTAAGTTTTTGTTTATCATTATTGTCCGGTTCTCCTATCATCGCAATATCAGCTGCAAGATATAAAGCATCGACGGTAATATTGCCCCAGCCGCCGCCCATTTCAGCTTGAGCTTCCACGACGTCAAATCCTTGGCTTTCAGCTCGTTCATCATTCGGCATATTTCCGTGTGCAGCTGCTCTTTCAAGGAGTCCGTCTGCCACGATAATTTGTCCTTGGTTGAATACTCTATCGAGTCCATCTTGTCTGTTGCCGCCTTGCGCATTTCCGTTAAGCACGGCCTTAACGTCTGTACGATCAGATTGTTCAAATCCTGATGCGTCGGAAGTTCGGATATCAAATCCGTGTTTCTTACAATGCTGTTCCCAACTGTCGCAAAGTATTCCGCTATTTTGTTGTACTGTTCCAATGTCAGAAGCAGATACTGAGGCTGTATCGGTTCGGTCAATGCCGCTACCGTTTCCTCGGTTATCTGCTCTATCGGATTGTTGTTCTTTAGTTTCATAATATCCATAAGCAAATAATTCCTCCATATTATTTTTCAAATATTTGTCATCAAGCAATCGGTTATCCCGAAACTTTTGACCGCCCGGTGTGGTATAGGTTATATACTTGTAACGGTCAATCCAATTCACACCGTATCCGAGTTTTTTCATCTGCTCAATAAACTGCTTTTTGTCTCGGCTTGTGGCTACCGCATAATCTATGGCATTTGTCAGCTTCAGCTTTTTACTGTTACCGCGCAAGGCGGTACGGTATTCACGCTGGTTGATAGATTTCTGTTTAGGTTTCTGATATGGTGTTAATACCTCTAACCCAAACTGCTGACAGATAGCATCTGACTTATGCCGCAGTTCCTCCAATTCCTTTTCGCCTATTTGGATTTTATATCCCGTTTCACAGTTAACCGAATTAACAACGAAGTGATTATGCCAGTGATCGCGGTCAATGTGTGTTGCCACGACCACTTCAAACCCATCAAACAGCTTTGCTGTTTCCAAACCTATGCGGTGTATCTTTTCGGGTATAGCATTGCAATCGGGTTTAAAGGATTGCACATACTGTTTGAAAAACACGCCCTTTGCTTTGCCGTATTGATGCTTGGTAGCCATAAACTCTTGATACGCCGATTCTGGAACGCAGTGCAGACCGCTTACAAGCTTTATTCCGTCTATGACGGTTTTCTTGTCTTGCATAACATAATCAAGCACTCGCTTCATCGCCGTGGCGGTCTGCGTCTTTTCGGGGATCGCCGTAAAGGTTGCCATCAGCCACACCTCCCGACCATCTCGTTAAGTGTAGCCAGCACCTCAGCATATTGCTGTTTTAACTCCTGCAAATCGGGACATACAATCTTGCCCATATTGCAGAGCGTTGTTAGCTGATTGATATTTCTGCCGATGGCTTTCTGTTCCTTCAGCACATCCGAAAGACCGTTTATAACAGTTATTGGTTTATTAAGCGCCGCTGCAGTTACAAACTCGGTGAAGTTCATATTCACTTTTTCTGCTTTTTTCTTGATTGCCGTATAATCGCTCTCACGAAAACGCATAGCAATCATTTTTGTCTTGTTGGTTTTAGTTGTCCTCTCTTTCTGCGGAAACCGTACTACCGCCGTTTATTCCCCGCTATCGTGTTATTGGGGGTTCGGGGTTCACCCCGACAAGCTGTTTGTATTGCGGCGGCCAGGGGCTTGCCGTATATACAAACAATATGCTTGCCTATCCCTTCGGGATAGATAGTATATGGCTGATCCATATTTTATCGTCAGCTCCTTTCAACCGATATGTAATAAAAATCCCTGCGAGAAAACTGTATGATGATTCCTTGACAGTATCCGCGCAGGGATTGCGTTTTAATTATGCTTTTGTCAAGGAACATACCGGCAGAGATAAAAATAAGCCTTGCGCAACTATATGAATTTAAATATGTACTGCGCCAAGACTTTATGTAATCTGTTCGATTGTGTATTTATTTTACCGGACTTTAAAAGTTTTGTCAAGGCCTTAAATTTTTATGAAATTCAAAGCAGTGTTACAATTATTTTTTACGGTGCTTTATAATTATTTTTAGCACTAAATATTCTTTTTAGTAGCAAGAATTTCTAAAAAATCGCAAAAAATTAGTGCCGCCGAAGCGACACTACTCTATAGCAGAGAAGAAGGAGTATTATTTTCTTCATATATCCTCGACCTCTTCCAGTCCTTGCATCACTTCCACCATTATGCGAGTGGCAAGGATAAATCCCGAACTGAATGCCTCACGCTCGGTGATGCAGGATAGTTCGCTTGTGCAATCCTTGAACTTTTCAAAGGTTTCTTTTTGTTTCTCTGTGAGTCCCGAATTCAGTTCTTCCTCATTCTTGCATATCAGTTTGACGAGCTTATCCACTCTCGTTCCACGCTTGATATACCTTTCGTGTGGACTGATGTTGCCGTAGTATAAATTTTCAAGTGTTGTCATGTGCGTTGCACCTCCTTTTGCAACACAAACACATACCACAACACTTTCCACAAGTCCAGAGAAAAAAGAGTTTTTTGTAGAAAAATATGATATAATACTAAATAGAAAGGCTGTGAAAAAGAATGGAACTATATCGCTTTGTTTGCGAAAAAGAACTTTACGAAATACAAGAAAAAGAGATACTTAGACTTTGGTCACCTAAAAAGTGGGGAGTAAACGAATCTATAATGACTGAAATATTTGGCTTTAATACAGATAGTTCAAAAGAAGCCGTCTTTATACGAGTAAAACAGTTTATAGAATCCTACCTTGAAATATTTAATATTAGTAAACCAATCAAAAGTCCTAATGAAATGGTTAATTGGGATTTGGCAGAAGACAGAATCTATTACGATGCATACACCGATTTGTTGATTATGTTTAATCTGAATTTGTGCTCGTATTGCCAATGCTGGTCGCTAAATCCACAGGTGTCAAAGCACATTAACTTAAACAGCGATGAATATGTTGCTCGGCTTTTATCTGAAGGAAATATAGAAAGAGAAGTCCTAATCTTGACACAAAAAGGAGAAGAATTAAAAGGATATGCATGTTTCTCCAAAGTAGTTTATAAACCGTATGGTTATAATAAGGCTATCAAAACCATCTTAAATTCATTTAAAGAGAGCGATAGAAAACTTACACATTTACTTTGCACACTTCAGGAAAAGCATGTTAATCAAGAGGAATATAGATTAATGGTAACTCTTGACGAGTTGCATTTTAACAAAATAGGTTCTTTTAGTTCTTATATATATCAAAAATATAACAAGTCGGTGATTGGAAGTGTTGACGATTTGGCAGAAGCGCTAATGTTGAGAGCAAATATTATTAATGATTTTATTAAGAATCAATTGATGCATAAAGCTGGTGAGGATACCTATGTAACAATAAAAATCCCTAATGGTTTCATCACTAAAATAGAGAAAATATAGCGGTGCAATCGCACCGCTATATTTTTACTGGACTTTTAGGCCGTTTTTCCAAACGCCTTCCTGAATCTTAGTACAGAGCATTATTTTACTATTACCATTCCAAGGTAAAATCGCTTTTCCACTTCCATTCCAAGGAAATCCCTGTCTATATTCCCCGTGCCACTCGGAACCATCTTCCCAAGAAATATCTACGGTTCCATGAGCAAGGTCTGACAGAAATTCTCCTTCTAGAACCATTTTCATATCATCAGTTACTAATTTTCCAATACCGGACTTTTCACCTTTACTCCATTCCCCTATGTAAAAATATCCCCCATGATTTACCGAAATTCCAAATCCTTCTTTGTTTCCGTTGATCACCTGTCCTTTATAGTTTGTGACCCCTGCAAACTTTACTTCTTCAACATTATCTAAATATTTTAATTTCTCTTGTGATTTACACAATTCTCGAAAAAGATTTCTTCTGATTGTATCTACTTTTGCGTCTGCTTTTCCCTTAACAAATGAAAAAATTGTACCAATAATTATACCAATAAAACCGATTCCTTCAATTGCAATTCCAATCCACATTAAATCTCCAATATCCAAAAGTATCAACATCAATAAGAAACCAAACAGCAACGCAGCAACTCCACCTGCAAGTCCCCAAAGTTGTATTTTTGATAATACATTTAATTTTGCTTTGTTTAGGCATAATTCTTCTTTGATTTCTTCTAATTTTGACGAATCTTTTTCCTTATGAATAGATTTATATTCATTGTTAAAAGCATTTACAGCTTTCGCAATTTCAGAAATGTCAATATCATGAATACTTGATAATTCTTGAAAACAATAGTTTACATCACTATAGTTTTTTTCTTCCAAAGCTTTTTCTAAATGCTTTTTTAAATACTCTATCTTTTTCACATCCATCATTATATCCTCACATTTCCTTTTCTATTTCAATAACTGCACCCGCAATTTTTAATTTAGAGGCTAAAATTTCAGTAGCATCGGCTGAGAGCCCCTGTGCTACAATGGAGCGAGTAACATCTGCAATTTCCTTGGCTGCTGCCAGTCCGATCCCGCAAGTTTCACGAATGATTTTACAGACCTCTATCTTATCTGAACCTGAATTAATCATACGAATCGCATATTGACAGCCGACTTCAAGATCTTGACCGTTTGTATCTTTTATACCAATCTGAGTAGGAGCAGTAGTACTATTAATGGTTATAGATTTTTCACTCGATACTGATGCAAAAACAGTTCTACCTCTTATAGAAGAGATATCAGAGCTAAATGTGGAAATGTTCTTAGCGGCAACAGCAGCACTTTCAACAGATGCCAAATCGGTAAATACTTTGAAAAAAGCGGCATATTCTTTCGACAATTCCGTTGTAAATTTTTCCTTGATATTATCAACAATTTCTGTTCCACCAAGCAGTTCTTTTCTCATTTCTTTGTTTTTCTTTTTATTCCAAAGGATGTGCCATAAAATAGCTGGTAATCCAAATAGCCCAAGGAATATGAGGAAAAATGCCCAAAAGAAACCTGCATCAACACCACCTTCAGTAATTGCTAGCCAAATAGGGGTTATTATACCTCCTACCATAAATGTGTACAGTATGATGATACCTGAAGGAATTGATCTTTTTTTGATGCTTTTAACAGCCTCGTCTGCTTTACTTTTTGCTGATTTAACCTCTATGTTACATGGATAGGATATAATCAAATTGCTTTCTCGATACAAAAGCATTGCAGAGGTATAGAATCGACCGCGATATGCATATTCAATTACTTGTATGGGCAAATAAATTGTTTGTACATCACTATACTTTTCGGACCATTGATAGTGCACGTCTTCATTGAAATCACCGGGGATAATACTGTTCACTTTATCTCCTGCCTTGCTACGAACTTCGGAAGCAAATAAATCGGTTACGCGATTTTCCCAGTTTGCATCAGATGATCCGCTGAATATTTCAATTTCCCCAATGGTCTTTTCTTCTGCAGTACGAACTTCTGTTAGGGCAGTCTTAATTGCATTATAGCTACCTGTTATCTGCTTTTCAATTTGTTGCAAAATAACATCGTTAAAATGTGCTCTTTGCAACTCGGCTCCAAGAACTTCATCAAAATATTTATCACTAAATAATGCTGAGTCATATTTGTCAGGAGCGATTGATGTAAACATTCCATTTAGCTTTTGGCTGACGGAGAAAATACCAAAGTGATCCACCAAATATGAACCGTTAACTTGCTGTCGCTCAATTTCTTCTCGGTATTTTGTAACGGCAACCTGCACTTTTTTATAGGAGCCGTCTTGGTTTTTATTGCTATAATCCGTTTTGGTTTCGTAATCGGTATAAGGTACTTGCTTGCGGTAACAAGCTATACCGTCATATGTACCTGAATACTGTTTGTCTACAACGGAAAAAGGATAATAACCCTGTGTTACAGATATTATTTCTACTTCTTTGTAAATGTCCGGCGCAACATCAGGTGCGTTTTTTAACGCCTTTAGGAAGGAAGAAACACCGTCGTTAGGATCAACGGTATGTTTCAATACTTTGACTGCCGATGAACGACTCTTCGCCTCTTCATATTCTTCTTTTCTCTGCGAAGCATTCTTTTCATTTATTTCATTAATTGCTTGTTGAGCAGATTCGTTATTCGGATCAAGATCTAAGACCTTGTTGTAGTATTCAGATGCTTTTGAGAAATCACCCTCATCTAAAAATTGCTGTGCCCTTTTTAATGTGTTTTCAATTTCTTCAGAGCGATCTATTTTTACTTCGCCCGTAAGCTCCACCAATAATTTTTGCACTTCGTTTTTGTCATATTGGACACCGCAACTTTGACATTCGAAAATTGAATCGTCAACTTTCTTTATATCGGTGCTGCCACAAACTTCACACTGCATCTTTTTCATAATCCCAAACTCCTTTGTTTTTACTTTAATGCTTTACACTTATTGTTGCGTTCGTTAATAAGTATAGATAGTTCCCTAACCGAAGATTCAGTTGCATCCAAATCATCGGCAATAACCGCATCTGTTAATGCATCAAACTCCTCTTTAATACGCTGTTCAACATCTGCAAGTGCCACATTTGACATCGGATCACTATATCGTAATGCTTCATAGATTTTTTTGCACTGTTCTTTCAGCATCGATGTATTGGCTCTGCTTATCAAATTTTGAGCGTCTACGGTTATTGTTTTAATAAAAGCGGTTTCTGCCGCTATTTTATTATCAATTTTTGAAACAATCTCTGCAACTGCAGTTGCTTTAATAACAGAAATAGCCGTAAACCCTAATACCAGCAGACAAACGATAATACCTATCCAGTTCGGGAAATATGGTATTGCCATTGTCAGTCCGCCGAGAACAAGCATTGCAACAAGCCCAATATAACTTATGAATATAAGTGGTATGTTGTAAAATAACTTTTTAAGGTTTTCTGCTTTAAAAGCAACATAGGCACAAACTAACTGACCTATAAAGGCAAGGGTGATAAATAAGTATCCAACCCAAAACGCACCATCAAATTTGCTGATGCCGGCTATATTATTAGGAGTCACAAATGCGATGAGATTAAATAACAAAAGACATATCGCCCAAATAATCGCATAAAACTTAAATGTTTTCTTCATGATCTATACCTCTCGCTTGGTGCCGCACTTGGGGCAAAACCTGCCGGGGCGTTCAAATTTATAGCCACACTTACTGCAGTTATCATTTGCTTTTGCGATAGGTGTTCCACACTCTTCGCAGAACATAGATCCTGCATTAAGTTTTGCCCCGCAATTTTCACAAAATGTAGTCGCAGAAGTATTGTTTGAATGGGTAACGTGATTCATAACCGAACCCATTGCATCCTGCATGACACCGCCAACCATACCACCGACAGCACCACCAACACCAGCCATTGTGCCAAAACCAACGCCCATATTGGTAAACTCTCCGACTGCTTCATTTTCTGCAACCTTTTCTGCAACATCAAAGCCACGTTCCTGTTGATAGGTGTACCCTTCTTGTGCACGTTTTGTTGCTTGTGCTTTAGAATCAATAATGGTCTTTTGAGCCTCGGTTTCTGCATCAATAATTTCGGTCTGCTGACGAAGTTTAGCTTCGGCAATGTCCGCATATTTGCGGAAGTGAAGTTCTTTGAATTTCTCATATTGAGCGTCGCCGTCAGGTTTTACAACAGTAGTAACAAAGAATTGCTCAAGGGAAATACCGTAACTTGAAAAGTCACCCAGCAGCAATTTCTTTATAGCAGCAGAAAATTCCGTTAAACGCTCGTCAATTTCGAAAATATTGATAGCACTCGACTTCATAACCTGCGCTATATATGTTTTAACTCTTGTCATTAGGAAAGAACGGAAGTAAGCAACTAATTTCTGCTGCTCTAAATAAGCTTCTGTTCCCACTATCTTCACGAGCAGTTTTCTGCTATCGTCAGCACGCAGACTCATTTCGCCCGACGCACCAACAGAAAGGGGAAAACCGTAAGTAGGCTCTATGTATTGAACCTTCGAATCCGTACCCCACTTAATAGACATCTGCTCTGTCTTATTTATAAAATAAACTTCGCAATGAAAGGGAGATACATCGCCGGTAGCACGGTTAAGCGCTTTACCAATCAACGGTATGTTTTGCGATTCGAGAGTATAACGACCGGGGCCAAACAAATCAAGTGCTTGGCCATTCATAAAGAATATTGCTTCTTGGCTCTCGTGAACGATTAACTGCGTAAGGCTATTAAATTCTTCGCAAGGATGTTTCCATATAAATGTACTATTATCGCCCTCGTACTTGATGATATCAGTTATCTGTGCCATTAGATTTACCCTCCTGTATCTCAAGGTTATCAACAGCAAACTCCAAACACAACTGAATGATCTCATTCCTGGTACGCCCGGTCTTCTCTGCGATTTTATCAAGTTCTTCAACTAATTCATTTGTTAGTCGTGATGATACTACCATAGTTTCGCCCCTGTACTTTTTCGAAGTAATAATTAATTTTTTATCCATTTACTTCACCTTTCTGTTTACCATTATACTACATTTGTATTCTAAATGTCAACGCAATAATACACAATTGTATTTCGTTGCCGAAAAATCGACAAATTTCTTATTCTTATTATAAACTACAATTGTAAGAATTACAATAGTAATCTTAGAAATATGCGCATCTAAAATATTTTAGGTGTCTCCACACCATACAATAACCGACAATTAACTTTACTAATCCGAAGTTGTGTGGTATAATAAGGAAAAATATTAAGAGGTGTTCTAATGACCGATTTTGAAGATAGATACTACTCCATGCCTGAGATCTGCAAATATCTCAGCATTAGTCGTGACTCAGCATTAAAATGGATTGCAAATAAAGGTATGCCAGCACATAAAGTCGGGAAAAAGTGGAAATTTAAATTATCCGAAATTGACGCTTGGGTAAATAGTGGACAAGCGGAGGAGAAAGAATGATGAAAAAGAATGGTAGCAATTTAGGATTTTCAGCAAAATTAAAGACAAGTAGTGCTTTAAAGGTTGCAACAAGTACTCCTAAATGGTTAGAAACTGCCAATAAGCAACAACAAATTTTGAATTCCGGAGCGGCGATGGCTGTGGCATTTAAAGGTGCTCTCTCAACATTACCGCCACAGACAAAAAATATGGATAGTTGTATTAGTGGGCTAACAACATTTACATACGCCATAGATACACTTGGCTTTAATCCACGAGTTCATATTCCTGTATGGCAAAAAAACATAGCTTCGGCTGTTTCGTTGCTTTCTGTTTCTATGCCCAACATTACAAAAGCAATGAATTTTCAAAGGTTAAATGCTGTTGAATGCGAAACGGTACACGCTTTGAATGCTGCCGGAATCAGCAAACAAATGATAATGCCATCTCTACAAATTGCAGAATCGTTGCAATCTTTCGGGAGAATGAGTGCAGATATTTTACCGAAATTTGATATGGCGTTAGCATCATCACAATTATTGGTAAACTATTCTTCTTTGGTTGAAAAGCAGTATGCGCATATACAAAGAGATGTTACTAAAAGTGATAAGCATTTAAGGGTTATTGAACTTGCTACAAAAGTGGTTCAAGATCAAATTGAAAGTGTAGGAACTTACGTTACCGAAGGAACGGCAGATGTTGATTGTCATCCCGAAGAAGAAACGGGGAACAACTCAAAAACAATTATACAATATATGCCGGTTTATTTGGGCTATGCTTTGCGTGATAACTCCGCCTATGATTTAGAAGAGGAATATGCAAAATCTGCAATGTGTCAAATCGCCGAAGGCGGAAAGAATATTGCATCAAAAATTCATCATATAAACGAGCTTAGAATGGCTAAAGGCGAAGAACCTATGTTTAAGCCAACAAACAAAACATATACAGCTGTTTCTTGTTTGACTTCTTCCTTTGCTGTAGATCAGAATACATTTGGGAACGTAATGGATAGTTTGTATATGCTGATTTATGAGGGAAGCGGTAACGCAAATAGAGTATTAGAAGTTCTTAATGATGAAGAGTGTTTACCTCTTTGGAATATTAAAACGCTTAGAACGGATTGCCGTCATGATGTAGAACATGGAACTGAAAAAGAAATCAAAAAGAAAAAACGTAAAATTGGAGAAACCTATCAAAGTATTTGCGGAAAGATGAGGCCTTATAAACAAAAAGAATGGGTCACTGCACACTGCAATTTGTTTGAAAAAATAAATGACTTTTTGGATTTAATTATTGAAAAAATGTCTATGCCGAAGGAAGGTGATTCGGAATGACAGCTGTAATATATGCACGATATTCAAGTGATAATCAGCGTGAAGAGTCAATTGAAGGTCAGTTGCGTGAATGCAAGGCTTTTGCTGAAAAGAACGATATTCAAATAGTTGGTACATATATCGACCGTGCTTTCTCCGCCAGAACGGATAACCGTCCTGACTTTCAGAAGATGATAAAAGATAGTGCGAGCAAAAAGTTTGAGCTTATAATTGTATGGAAACTTGACCGCTTTGCCCGTGACCGTTACGACTCTGCTCATTATAAAGCTGCACTCCGTAAAAATGGAGTTAAAGTTATATCCGCTACCGAAAAGATTTCCGAGGGTTCTGAAGGCATCCTTATGGAAGCGGTACTTGAAGGTATGGCTGAATATTACTCTGCCGAACTCTCTGAAAAGGTTGTCCGTGGACTTACCGAAAATGCTTATAAATGCAAATTCAACGGCGGCACGTTACCGTTAGGATACACCATTGATAGTGAACAGCATTTTCAGATAGACCCTTTGGTTGCGCCTGCCGTTTTGGAAGCATTTAAGCGTTACGCCGAAGGAACTTCTATGACCGAGATTGCACAGGAAATGAATGCCAAGGGATTGCGCTCTGCTTTCGGCGGTAAAATCGGTGTTGATATGGTAACACGAATGCTTAAAAACCGCCGTTATATCGGCGAATTCAAATACCGTGATATTGTTCATCCCCGTGGTATACCGCCTATTATTCCCGACGAGTTATTTGAGCGTGTTCAACGCCGTATGGCTTCAAATAAAAAGGCTCCGGCAAAACACAAAGCCGAAGACGAATATTTGCTAACCACAAAACTGCGTTGTGGTAAATGTGAGTGTTTTATGGTTGGCGAAAGCGGAACGAGCAAAACCTCAACGGTGTATCGTTATTACAAATGCGTTGGTGTAAAAAAACACAGCGGTTGCGATAAGAAAACCGTAAAGAAAGATTGGATAGAAGACCTTGTTGTAAAGCAAATTGAAAAGGTTCTTTTTGATGATGCCTTCCTTGAAAAGATTGCCGACACTATAATGGAAATCCAAGGCAAAGAAAATACTGTTTTACCTATGCTCAGAAAACAGTATACAGATATTCAAAGAGGTATTGATAATCTTCTCAATGCCATTCAGCAAGGTATCATTACTCCGTCTACCAAGCAACGACTTGAAGATTTGGAAAAGCAAAAGAACGACATATCCGTTCAAATCATTAAAGAGGAAATGTCAAAGCCGTTGCTTGCAAAAGACCAAATTCTCTTTTGGTTTCACCGTTTCCGCAAATACAATACTCGCCGTTTAGATCATAAGCGCAGACTGATTGATAGTTTTATCAATACGATTTATCTGTATGATGATAAAATGGTGATAACCTTCAATTATAAGGACGGCGCTGAAACGATTAGTATGAGTGAACTTGAAAACTCAGATTTAAGTTCGGATTTAACTGCATCCGCTCTGCCAAAAAGAAACAGTCACCGTTTTGGTGACTGTTTCTTTTTTGTTAGACAAAACTTGTCCGAGACACGCGCGTGCCTGGCTTCGTCGCCGAGCGCTGCCGGTGGCAGATGCAGCGAGACGAGGATGGCGCAGCGGTCAAAATATGGCGTAACACCGCCATATTTTGGGCACCGCAAGAGGGGTTGCGAAGCAACTTCAAGTCCGTTTGTATACCATAGGCAATCTTGTGGGGATAATCATTGCTTTTGTTTTACGGCGATTTTACTTACTTTTCCCATATAGATAAAACTACGGCGCACGGTCTTTTCCGCACGCCGTCTTTTCATTTTCGCACCGTTTTTTGTTCACTTTGTGTCACACAATCCACCCAATCCGCCTGGTACATCATCAAAAAAGCATCAATCACAATTCAAATCCGTTAGTAATTACCTTTTCTTTTTCATCTAATTTTTTATTCTTTGTGTGAATTCATATATGCAGATTTTATACTGTTCGGTAATTTGTTCGGAATTATATTTTTGAGCCTATCCTCATTTCCGTCTTTGATAGCCTCACTGTAATACCAACATTTGAAATTTAACATATCAAGCGTTTTATTCAACTTGGTAATCTCTGCTTCTACTTGCTTTTTTTGGTTTTCAAACAACTCTTTTCTTTTGGTATATGTTGAACTTCCTTCCATACACCAAGACATAAATTGCTTAATGTCTTTTATTTGTAAACCTGTTTTTTTCAAGCATTCAATTACACGCAATGCCTCAATTTCATTTTCACTAAATTGTCTAATTCCCGATGTGCGATTTAATTCAGGAAACAGCCCTTCTTTATCATAGTAACGCAAAGTTGATACCGGTAAATCAAACATTTCAGATACTTGACCGATTGTATACATATTTTTCCCTCCAAAAAATAAAAAACTCTTGACATAAAGTTAGGTTTAGGTGTTATTATCAATATAACAGAGAATAAAAAAATATTCAATAGCGAATGTTAATTTTTAGGAGGTTGAAATATATGGCAGTAAAACAAACAGCCGGTAGAAAAGAATTAGGAGAATTTGCTCCGAAATTTGCTGAATTAAATGATGATGTATTATTTGGTGAGGTTTGGAGCAGAGAAGACAAGTTATCACTTAGAGACCGTTCACTTGTAACAGTTACTTCTTTAATGTCGCAAGGTTTAATCGATTCCGCTTTTCGTTACCATTTGGAAAGTGCTAAGAAAAATGGAATCACAAAAGAAGAAATCACGGAGATTTTAATGCATAATGCTTTTTATGCAGGATGGCCCAAAGCTTGGGCTGCATTTCGTATGGCAAAAGAAGTATGGAATGAAAAGAACGAGGAAACTGAAGATAATACGATTGAAAAACATGCTTCATCAATGATATTTCCGATTGGTGAGCCGAACGACAGCTTTGCACCTTATTTTATAGGCAAAAGCTACCTTGCACCTATTTCCACGGAACAGGTTGGAATTTTCAATGTAACCTTTGAGCCGAAATGCAGAAATAATTGGTATATTCATAACGCAAAAAACGGTGGCGGTCAAATTTTGATTTGTGTTGCCGGACGAGGATATTATCAGGAATGGGGCAAGAAAGCTATAGAAATGCTGCCCGGCGATGTTGTGAATATTCCTGCGAATGTCAAACATTGGCACGGAGCTTCGACTGATAGTTGGTTTTCCCATTTGGCAGTAGAAGTTCCGGGAGAAAATACATCAAATGAATGGCTGGAAGCTGTGTCAGATGAGGAATATTTTAACGCAATAAATTCTTAAAAAGAGAACTTAATTATGAGTAAAAAAGTTTTAATTTTATCCGGCAGTCCTCGAAAGAATGGTAACTCTGACATTTTGTGTGATGAATTTGCCAAAGGTGCAACAGAAGCCGGTCATAATGTTGAAAAAATTCATGTGTCCGAAAAGAATATACACCCTTGTATTGCTTGTTACCATTGCAGTAAAAATAGCGGCGCGTGTGTATTTAAGGACGATATGGCTGAGATTTTACAAAAAATGATTGATGCTGATGTTCTTGTGTTGGCGAGTCCGGTTTACTTTTATTCAATAGATGCTCAGCTAAAAGCAGTTATCGACCGTACTGTTGCTCGTTGGTTAGAGGTTAAAAACAAGGAATTTTATTATATTACTACTATGGCAGACAATGAAAAATCGTCAGCAGACACAACATTGGCTTGTTTTAGAGGTTGTGCCGATTGTGTCGAAGGTGCAGTTGAAAAAGGAGCTGTTGTTGCCGGCGGCGTTTATGAAAAAGGTGAAATTAAAAATCACCCTGCAATGAAACTTGCTTATCAAATGGGTAAAAATGTGTAATAAAATTTCTATATTATTAAAGAATGGAGCAAAATTATGTTAGGAAATTTTAGTTATTGTAATCCGACAAAACTTTATTTTGGAGAAAATTCATTATCCAATTTAAGTGATGAATTAAGAAAATACGGTGATAATGTTGTACTTGTATATGGTACAGGTTCTATAAAAAAGAATGGTATTTATGACGATATAATCAAAATTCTAAAAGAAAGTAATAAAAACATCACAGAAATTGAGGGCGTGATGCCAAATCCGACTGTTGAAAAACTTTATGAAGGTATAGAAATAGCAAGAAATCATAATGCGGATTTTATTCTCGCAGTTGGCGGTGGTTCGGTTTGCGATTTTTCAAAGGCGCTTTCTGTTTCTGTTAATTGTAATGAAGATCCTTGGGAAAAATATTTTGTCCGTTTTGAAGAACCGGATTGTGAAATAATACCGATTGGCTGTGTTTTGACTATGGTTGGAACCGGTTCGGAAATGAACGCAGGATCTGTAATTACAAATCAGAATACCAAAGAAAAAATCGGTCATGTCTTTGCAGATGAAAAAATTATGCCGAGATTTACAATCCTCAATCCTCGCTTTACAATGACATTGCCGAAATACCAAATGGTGTCGGGAGTTTACGATATTTTCAATCATATTTGCGAACAATATTTTTCAGGAACTGATGATAATACAAGCGATTATATCAGCGAAGCACTTATGAAAAGTGTTATTCACTCAAGCCTTGTTGCGATAAAAAATCCTAACGATTACGAAGCAAGAAGCAATATTATGTGGACTGCTACTTGGGCGCTTAACACTCTTATTGCCAAAGGCAAAACAACCGATTGGGAGGTTCATATGCTCGGTCAGGCAGTCGGAGGTTATACAAACGCAACCCACGGTATGACGCTTTCTGCTGTTTCTCTCGCATATTACAGTTATATTATGCCTTACGGACTTGATAAATTTAAGCGTTTTGCAATCAATGTTTGGAACGTTTCCCCTCAAGGAAAAACATATGAGCAAATTGCAAAAGAAGGATTACTTGCAATGGAAAATTGGATGAACGAAATCGGTGTTATTACTAATATATCCGATTTGGGAGTTACCAAAGATGATATAGAAAACATTGCCGATTTAACACTGACAATGGATGGCGGTTATAAGACTCTTAGCCGTGATGAAAAAATTAAGGTGTTATCTGATAGCTTATAATATTTATTTATCAATCACTTACAGCGTGAGGAAATCTCACGCTGTTTTTTTCAATTGATTTGAGGTTTTGTTTTTTATTATATATCGTGGTTGGATTTATGATAACCCTTAGCCGAACTTATATTGCTTTTTAAATTTTATTATAGTATTATATAACTTATGTAATTGTATTTTTTATTTATTCTGCAAGGAGCAAGAAATATGTTTTATTATTTAATTGAACCGATTTTAGTTTATAACTGGATATTGGTGTTGGCGGCAGTTATCCCTGCTGTTATATTGATGATAAAAGTATATAAATCAGATCATATTGAAAAGGAAAGTCCGAGATTGCTGCGAAAGCTCATAATTGCCGGCATACTTTCAACCTTGATTGCGATGATCGAAGAGCGAATAGGACAATGGATTTTAAGCTCTTTTGTTAAGGAAAATACACAATTATATAATATTTTACTGTATTTTGTCGTTGTTGCCATATCCGAAGAATCCTCGAAATATTTAATGATGAAAAAATATTCTTGGAACAGCCCGGACTTTAATTGCCAATATGACGGTGTAGTTTATGCAACATTTACATCATTGGGCTTTGCTCTTTGGGAAAACATAAATTATGTATTAAGCTACGGATTTTCTACAGCAATTGTAAGAGCAATAACAGCAATACCCGGACATGCATGCTTCGGCGTTTTTATGGGAATTTTTTACGGCATTGCTAAAAAATACTATAACAAAAATCATAATGTTTTAAGCGGAATATTCAGATTTTTCAGCATTTTTATTCCTGCCCTTTTGCATGGCGGCTACGACTATATCGCAACATTACAGGATACTCAAAAGGCGTGGTATTTCGTTCCGTTTGTTGCAGTTCTTTTTGTTGTTTCTTATTGTGTTGTAAACAGAAGTGCGAAAAAAGACAGATACATAGACTGATAGGGATAATCGAAAGAGACAAAGTGCAGTTTATATAATTCCAACATAGCAAACAGGCTTACCTTACAATTCGGGGTAAGCCTGTTTCGCTAAATAATGTAAACATTTCTAAACTGCCGTATCCTTCGGCCATGATTTTCTGAGTGCGGCATAGGAAATTATGAAATTGGCAAACCAGCCTGCCGGTACTGCAAGCCAAACAAAGGCGATACCAAAGCGTGGTGCAAAAATCAATGCTACCGACAAGCGTATTGCAAGGTTGACCATATTTGCAATTAAAAACGGTCGCATATTCCCAAGTCCTCGAAGAACGCCGTCTGTCGCCATTTTGATACCCATAAATATAAAGAAGTAGCCGATCCATTTCATATAATCACCGGACACCTGGTACGCTAACGCCGTTCCGTCCTTGCCTAAGAAAAGCGAAGAAATTTGTGTATGCAGTGTTTCAATAATTACAAACGCCAAAACGGCAAAGCATACATCTAACAGTAAAGCGGCACGGTATCCTTTTTTAATACGGTCAATTTTTCCGGCGCCGAGATTTTGGGAAACAAACGGCGACACGGCATTTCCGATAGATACAAACATCAGTGAAAAAACATTCTCTACTCTCATCGTTGCCGCATATCCTGCAAGAGCTTGCGTACCGAAAGGATTTACGACAGCTTGTACAATCATCATACCGATTGATACTGTAGATTGCTGAAGAACAGACGGAACAGCGATTTTAAGCATTGAACGCAGCTCGCTTTTGTCAAACCGACGAAACGAACCTGAGTATTTTTTCATGCGATTAAGAAAAATCAAAAGAGAAAGCACGGCGGAAATTCCCTGTGCAATAAGAGTGGCAAGTGCCGCACCGAATACGCCGAGCTTAAGACCGCCCACCATCCAAAGGTCCATAATGATATTCAAAACAGATGAAAATATTAAAAGCCATAACGGAATTTTCGATTCGCCGATTGAAGTAAACATTGTTGACAAAATGTTGTACATAAATAAAAACGGAAAGCCCGCAAAATAGATGCGCAAGTACAGCACAGCATCTTCCATTATATCCGCAGGCGTTTGCAGTATGCTCATCATCCAATGAGAAGCGCAAAATCCAAAAACACCGAGAAATATGCTTAAAAGCAAAAAGCTGATTAACGAAGTAGACACAATAGTTTTCATCTTGCCGTAATTTTGAGCACCGAAATAACGGCTTACAAGCACGCCTGCACCAACTCCTGCGCCAAGTGCAATGCAAATAAAAACATTCGTAAGTGCGGCACAGGCACCGACGGCGGCAAGCGCAGATGAGCCGACAAATTGACCGACGATAATTGAATCAGCCATATTGTATACTTGTTGAAAGAAGCTGCCCAAAATCATAGGCATAGCAAAAACGGTCAACGCCTTGAGTGGCGGTTCCGTTATCAAATATTCATCCTTCGTCATTTTTATTCTCCTGAAATCTGCCTGATTTTTTCCGTGTCTGTTTTCTGAAAATCGCATCACAAAATTTGTATTCAAAAAGCCGAACAACTACAGCTGGCTCAGTCTGCACCTGTTCGGCTTTCGTTATTACAGAACAATCGCTCCCTGAGCGAACATAAGAAGTATAGCATTGTCAAAAATAATTGTCAATGAATTTCAATTCTGTATTTGTGATAACATTCATAATATCAATTAAAAAAATAACCTGACCCCCCTACCCAATTTACCACAGTCCGAAAAATGTTACACCGGCAATTTACTTTTATGTACCTAAAATGTCACATTTTATTTCGTATAATATATAATAAGCGAAAAATAATTTTGATTTTATTGAGGAGATATTTATTATGACCTATGTGATTTCGGATTTGCACGGTTATCGAATCGAAAAGCTGAAAGCGCTGCTTGAAAAGGCAAATTTCAGCGAAAATGACTATCTTTACATACTCGGCGACGTAATCGACCGTAACGGCGACGGCGGAATTGGTGTACTGCAATGGCTTATTAAGCAACCAAATGCAGAGCTGATTATGGGCAATCACGAAGCTATGCTTTTAGCATGTGATTTTATCTTTGAGAATGTAACTGATGCGTTTCTTGAAGATTTTGGCGAAAAGAAAAACAGGCTTTTGATAAACTATCTCTTTAACGGCGGCGGTGTTACGCTTCGTAATCTTGCGAAGCTTGATGTTGAAGCTCGCTATAAAATTGTTGACTATCTTCGCAGTTGTCCGCTTTACAAGGAAATAAGCGTCAACGAAGAAAAATATATTTTAGTGCACGCAGGACTTGATAATTTCAGTCCCGACAAAAAGATAAGCGATTATTCCGCTAACGAGCTACTTTGGGCAGAGCCTGAGCTTAACGACGAATACTATGACTATATCCACACAGTATTCGGACACACGCCTACTCACCTTTTCGGCGAACAATACAACGGAAAAATTGTCAAAACACGTACCTGGACCTGCATTGATTGTGGTGCGGCTTCGGGAAATGAGCCTGTCCTTTTTTGCCTCGACGACAAAAAGGAATTCAAATTATAACAACAAAAAACCGGTTATCTCAATTACGAGATGGCCGGTTTTATAATTATATCCTTTTTTGATTTTATCCAAGATTAGCTTTGCAAAAATCTGCTATATCCTGATTTTCGCAGCCGCCGACGTGACGGGCAATTTCCTTGCCGTCCTTGAAAAGCAAAAGCGTAGGAATAGACATTACGCCATAAATCATTGCAAGGTCTGTGCTTTCATCGGCGTTGAGCTTACATACCTTTACACTGTCAGTTTCACTTGCAAACGCTTCAAGCTCGGGAGCGAGCATTTTACAAGGACCGCACCAATCGGCATAAATATCCAAAAGCACGGGCTTATCCGACTTTGTAACCTCTTGAGCAAAGTTGCTAACGTTAACCTTAACGATTTCCATACTATCTTCTCCTTTTGTTTTAATAAATCATTTACTGTATATAATATGTGAAAAATGTACGCCGTTAACCGTATAATCGGTTAATTTTTCAGCTGAATATTCACTCTTGTTAAACTTCGGAAAGTAAACGTCGGCATCGGGACACTCGTCGTCAATTTCAGTTAAATAAAGCTTGTCGCAAAACGGTAAAAGCTCGTTGTATATCATACCGCCGCCGATAACAAAAACGTTATCATTTTCAGTGCTTTTCAACGCTTCTTCAACGCTGTGAAACACCTCTGCACCCTCCGCAATATAGCTTTTGTCTTTTGTCACAACAACATTTCGTCTGTTAGGAAGAGCGTGCGGTAATGACTCAAAGGTTTTTCTGCCCATAAGCACGGTATTTCCCGTTGTGGTTTCACGGAAGAACTTCATATCCTCCTTAAAATGCCAAATAAGGTCATTATTCTTACCAAGTTCATTGTTTTTGCCGATTGCGGCTATAATTGAAATTGCCATATTCACCTCTTACTGTGCTATCGGGAAAGCGATTTTTCCCATATGCTTATAATCTATAAGTTTAATATCCTTGCACTCTGCCGAGTTGTCAAATTTGAAGAAATCGTCAACCTCGGGATTGAGCCAAAGCTTCGGCGCAGGAATATCCTCGTTTTCATCCTGACGGCGTATCTGCTCTTTAATGCCGTCAATCTGATTAACGTATATATGCGCATCCTTAATGCTCCAATCAAGCGTGCCGGGCTGCAAGCCGCAAACCTGAGCGAGCATACACAAAAGGGTTGCATATTGTGTAACGTTAAAAGGCAATCCAAGCGGAACGTCGCAAGAACGCTGATGAACCCAAGCATTGAGCTTACCGTTTGTAACGTCCCATTCGCTCGACCAAACGCATGACGGAAGAACAGCCGTATCAAGATAGTCATTTTGCCAAAGCGTCATAATCATACGCCTATCCTCGGGATGATTTTTTATCTTATCAATAAGCTCTTGCGTCATTTGAAATTTATTTACGATATAGCCGTAAGCCGTACCTATTGTGTGAGCATATTCCTTGCCGAACTCTTTATGGACTTCTGTTTTAACGAGCTTTCCGTCCTTATCGGGAAGCATTTGAGTTGCATTCCAAAAGCCGTTTTCGTCGATTTCCCACTCATTCCAAATATTGACGTTGCGTTCTTTAAGCCAACGCACATCATTTGACTGTGCCTGATAAATCCAAAGCATTTCCAAAACAGCCTGTCTGATAAAAAGCTGCTTTGTGGTAAGCACGGGAAATTCCTGCGACAAATCAAAGCGAAAATGGTGCGACGGAACCTTTACCGTATTGATACCTGTTCTATTTTCGACTTCCGTTCCCTGCGAAAGTATTTTCCTGCATAAATCGAGATAATCTCTGTCCCATTTTGACATTTACATCACCCTTTCGATTAACGAGTACAGTATAGCATACTTTATCGGCAAATGCAAAAAATACTTGCAAAAATGCTGAACAAAAGGAAATCCATACCGAGAAATCGATATGGATTTTTTTCTTATTATTTTATGTTTTCTTTTTCCAAAGCCTTACAACAGAGCATATATACACTATAATTACAACAATCAACATTACATATATCAAAGCCATAAAGACAATCAATCTTTCGATATATTTTTCTGCTATTGTTTGCGTTTCAAGCACACCTCTTGAATAATGGTATCCAACAGAGGCATTTCCCACTCTTGCGGCATTGTACACAACATCATATGCTACATCCTTATCCTCTTTGCCCATAACGAGATAAGTAACGGGCTCATAGTTTTTCTCAGACTCAGTGATGCAATTAAAGGTGTAACCGTTCTCGATTATCTTTTGCGTCGGGTCCTGTATCAAGAGTATTTCGGAATTAGGAAACAGCGTATCGGATGAAGTTAAATCTATTGCCGCAGAAGGAGTCATAATTCTGTTAATAGCAGGCGCATATCCGTTAAGTATTGCCTTGCCGACAACCACTCCGCCGAACACAATCTGATATCTCTTCGAGTCCTCAATACCTTGACATGTAAAATAAACATTATCCCCGACATCAAAATGGCTATCCGCACCGACAATGACCTCAAATGGCTTGTCACCCGAAATATCGTTTTCGGAGTTTATAAGTCTGCCCTCTTTAAGTTCTAAATATCCACTGTCATTGATTAAATCATCATAGATTGCGGAATACAAACAGGTTTCGCTCTTCAACACATTTGTTGCGTGTGCATCATAGCGTGTTCCCATTGAGTCTGTGATTTCATCATACTCGATTTTCGGCTCTGAATCGGTTGAAAACACATTCATTCTGCAACCTTGATTCATAAGAACGAGCGCTCTGAAATTTTCATCCTTTTTCAACTCCTCAAGAGCTACAGGCAAATCATCTTTTAGGGTGTTTGCCGAAAAGACCATATATGGCTTGTCATAGTCATTTACAGTCGCTTTGTTTACTGTCGTGAAATGATTGACTGCCAGATTTATGCTCGGAAGCGTAGTCTTGACTACAATTACGGACAGTATTAAAACAAATAATGTGAAACAAACTGTTTTTATTGTTTTTGCTTTCATATCAGACTCCTAATTTAGTATAGTTATTTATATAAGAGAAAATAATGGTCTTTATTATAGTCGCACATTGATACCTGATTTCCACAGTGTAAAACACTCTTAACGCTTATGTTACTGTCGTTAACAGTTGCAGTAGCATTTGTCGATAATGAAGTTCCCTGTTTATATGCGCTTCCAGAATGAACACCGTTTACATTATACACAGCCGTTTCAGCATACGAACCTTTTCGCTGTTCTCCATTTCCTGATAGAACTACAGTAGTTGACGCTTTTGAATTGTTTTGTGTTCCCGACATTGAAATGTGTTCACAAATCATTTTATTATTATAGGTTCCTTGGTTATACTTGACATCACTTTTACATATTGTTGACCTTGCATTGCTTACATGTAATAATGCTTCAAATGCTTCATCATCAGTAATATAGTATGCTCCGAACACGCTTATAACTGATAACGACATAAGTGTTAAAACGGTAACTAATACTTTTATACATTTTTTCATTACAAAATCCTTTTTCTTATTGTTTTGATAGTGCTTTATTTATTGATCTTCATATCGCCTCCCATCACTCAATATAATCTGTCTGTCGCACTTTTCGGCAAGCGACAAATCGTGAGTTACGATTATAACGGTTTTTCTGTTATCGCAAATACTTCTAAATAGATTGAATATTATTTCGGTGTTTTTTGAGTCAAGAGAACCTGTGGGTTCGTCTGCAAGTATGTAATCGCAATCATTGACAATAGCCCTTGCTATTGCAACACGCTGTTTTTGACCACCCGAAAGTTCTCCAATACTTCTGTCAGACAACTCGGCAATCCCTACGCTCTCCAATGCCTTGTAACAAAGCTCTTCTCTTTTCTTTTTTCGGACACCTGCAAGTACCAACGGTATTTCTACATTTTCGACAACAGAGTTATCATTAAGTAAAAGAAAATTCTGAAAAACCGTACTGACCTTTTCATTTCTCAATTTTGCAAGAGCACCGTCGGACAGCTTATCAATTGGCTTTCCGTCAATTATGCACGAGCCGGAGTCAAACGGCAAAACACCGCCGATTATATGAAGCAAAGTGGATTTTCCTGCACCTGATTTACCTGTTACAGCAACCATTTCGCCTTTTTCTATCGTCAGCGATACATTGTCAAGGGCAACAACTTCATTCTTTTTATTCTTATTATATTTCTTAACCAAATTTTTAATTTCAATCAACAGACTCTACCGCCTTTTTGTTATAAAAAAGAATTGAACTAATACCAGCCGCAAGCAGCACATACATACCGAAAATCGCCGCAAGTATTCTGCCACCGTAAACTATAAACGAATATGTCCACTCAAACAAATTCATTATACCCGCAATAACAAGCAACACGCCTACCGGAATTACAGAGAGTATAATTATTATAAACGCAGATGTGAAAAATCCGAAAAACTTCAACTTTTTGTCTGCTCCGCACGCCGAATAAACAGTAAATATATAACCGCATTTATAATAGAATATTATAAGCGTACAGCAAAAACCCACTGCAGATATGCACCACACTGATAAAATTTGCGGTAAATTTTCCTTAACGAAATACTGTTTTCTGACATTGTCGTATGATGTATCCGAGTTCAGAACCGAGCCGGTCTTTTTGAGCGTTTCGGTGTTTAAGCGTACAGATTCAGGTGAAGCATTGTCAAAAAACAAAAGTCTTGACATAGCAGGTGCTTCATCCGCCTTCAAACGAGAAACCAGCAGATCGCTGTCCGTCCAAAGTATTTCAATCCCATATATATCAATCTCCGTCCTTTGCCTTTGATTGACAATACTTGAAAATGCCAACTCTTCGCCTGCTACATTTTGGTCAAACTCAAAATATGGGTCGGCTGCAATTCCGACAACCTCAAGCAAAACATCACACTTTCCGTCATCATCTACAAAATGTATAGTTTCTCCTATCTTCCTGTCGGTGCGGGAGGTAACACAAGGTATATATCCGTTCTCTGTTTTGTCATTGAAGGCGGAAAGCCATTTCCCTTTTCGCATCGGTATGTCAAGTTTTTCGCTCAAAAGTCTCGGGTAAACATCAAGCTCGGTATATGTTGTATCGTTACACAATTTATAAACATTTTCTGCCCCGAGAAAATCAGATAATTCTTCAAAGCATTTATACGGATCGCTTTCCGACTCCATTTTAGAAGCGGACATTAGCGAATACATATCGTACCTAATCGGCGCAAAATAAGCAAAATTTTCCGATGTGCAACCCGAAAGAACCTTTTCAGAATAGAGAATTTCCTGCAAACTGTTTGCATTATCCAAAGTAAAAAACGAAAGAAAAGCAAGCTGTAATGCGATAAGAACCGATATTAACTTATTTCTAAAAATAATATCCGAAGCCAAACGAAGCGTTTTATACATACTCTTCCCCCTGACTTGTTATATCATTGATGTTCTTTGCCAAAATCGGCATAACCGCAACAGCACACAGAATAATGCACACCACATATGAAATAATAAAGCCTTGCAATATAAAGTTTTCATACGATGACTGAAAATCCAAAAGGAATGCATAAAAAACAATATGTCCTACCGTTCCCCCGAGAACAATGTAAACAAGCAATTCGAGTGCCGCCGATATGTATATTCGTTTTTTTGATGAACCGCAGAGATACATAACAGAATAAATTTCACGCTTCATTTTAATCAAAAAAGAAAAAACGAGCATAATGTTACACACAGCAATACCCGAAATTACAATTGATGAGCGTAATGACAACAGCAAACCTTGAGTTATGTCTGAACTTTCAGGTGCAATTATTCTTTTTTGAGAAAAGATTTCCCCCAACTGCTTTTGAAATTGAGCGGATTTGCGAGCCGACAGGACATAATTCCATCTAAAACGCACCGAGTTGACTTGTGTGCCCTGAGAAACAGCTGACGGTAATATCTCGTCATATTCACGCATAGGACGAATTCCGCAGACGGTAAAATCTCCCAAGGAATTGCTTACAACACTATCAACCTCATAACCTTTTGGCTTTGTTTTTGCACCTATAAGTATCTGCGAGTCAGTCTGTGGTAGGTTGCCTGCGCTGAAAACATCGCTTCCCTTGTAAAAAGCATAAATGTCATTCTCTGCCTCAAGCGTGATATATATCATATCGATACTTTTTCCGTACTTTTCGGTTATTGTACTTATCTTGTCGGAAAGGAGCTTAGCGTCAAAGTTTTCATTGTAAAGTACAGTGTATTCCGTTGCTCTGTCATACTTGAGTGAGTTTTGCCTGCCGGTATTAAACGAAAACACGCCTATATCACACACCAGAACTGAGCAAACTGATAAAATTATCATGCAAATCAACAGTCTTTTATGATGCTTAATTGTGTTTTTTAAGTTAAATCCAAGCATACTGCCTTTCCTTTTCGCATTTTCAAAAAAACATTTTCAATAATATATTTATATAGTATATAAAAAAACAAGGTCTGTCAACCAATAGACAATTTTAAATTTACATTATATGCAAATTCTGTCAAATAAACAAACAAATCGCTTATAATTTGTACTTCTTGTATATCACAATAAGTATTAAAACAAAATAAAACCACCGACTGAAACGGTGGTTACAGCTATCCCTCACGGAACAGATTGTTTATAAATCCGCTTGATTTTTGTGCTTTACAGCAGCCGGGAACACAATCTATGTTCACAAGTATTGTTTCGTCGCCGATTACCTCAATTTGCTCCCAACAGATTTTAATATCATCCTGCTTATTTCCGAAATTTAACAGCTTCGAACGGCATTTCACAATTATTGCGACTACTCTGCCCGAGCAGGTGTCGATTTCAACATCATTTACACAGCCGAGCCGAGCGCCGTCCTTTAGATTTATTACTTCTTTTTCGCACAAATCGATTACGCAGCAATTCATAAAAACACCCCTGATAGATTATATGCGAACAGTTTTCATATATTACCAAGAAAGTCTTAATAAAAAAGGCAAGCCAAAGGCTGAGCGTTAATAAGGCAGTTTGGCTTCAAAACAACATCTTTTTGCACAATAATTCGTTAACCCCCACAGATATGCGTTAGCATTATCTGTGGGGGTTGCCTTTTCTTGCATCAAAAATATATTATTTTGAAGTGCGTTGCAGTTTCGTAGCTATAAAAATTCTTTTATGCCGAAGCCGAGAAATGATGCAAGGCTGTCGCCTTGCGAGGCTTTTTGGCAAAAGCATAATGTATTTTTATGCGAGAAACCAATACTTCCTTATGAACGCTCAGCCAAACCTGCCCTTAGTTAAAGTGATTATCAATAGGTAATTTTGTAGAATACCTTTTTACCCTTTTTGATTATGATTTTACCGTCATTGAAGTCCGATTTTTTAACGGTTTCAAACGGAGACGCAACCTTTACATCATCAACGGATACGCCGCCCTGTTCGATAAGACGTCTACCCTCTCCCTTTGATGAAATAAGCCCTGCTTTTAACATAATTTCGCTTACAAGGATTTCATCATCCGTAAAGTCATCATCGGTAAGTGCGAAGGTCGGCATATTTTCGGTATTTCCTGCGCCCGAGAACAATGCTCTTGCACCCTCTTGAGCCTTTTGAGCCTCTTCCTCGCCGTGAACAAGCTTTGTAAGCTCATAAGCCAAAATTTCCTTAGCCGTGTTGAGCTGACTGCCCTGCCAAGAGTCCATTTTGTCGATTTCTTCAAGCGGAAGGAATGTAAGCATACGAATACATTTAAGAACGTCATCGTCGCTGACATTTCTCCAATACTGATAGAAATCAAACGGACTTGTCTTATTCGGGTCAAGCCAAACAGCACCGTTTGCAGTCTTGCCCATCTTCTTGCCCTCGCTATTGAGCAAAAGAGTGATTGTCATGGCGTAAGCGTCCTTACCGAGTTTCTTTCTGATAAGCTCCGTTCCGCCGAGCATATTGCTCCACTGGTCATCTCCGCCGAACTGCATATTACAGCCATAGTGCTTGAAAAGATGATAGAAGTCATAGCTCTGCATTATCATATAATTAAATTCAAGGAAAGAAAGTCCCTTTTCCATTCTCTGCTTGTAGCATTCCGCACGAAGCATATTATTTACGGAGAAGCATGCTCCGACATCACGTAAAAGGTCAATGTAATTGAGCTTGAGAAGCCAATCGGCATTGTTTACCATAATTGCCTTGTCCTCGCCGAACTCGATAAATCTCTCCATCTGCTTTCTGAAGCAATCGCAGTTGTGCTGAATAGTCTCGGGAGTCATCATAGAACGCATATCTGTTCTGCCTGAGGGGTCACCGATATAGCCCGTACCGCCGCCTATCAAAACAACAGGTCTGTTGCCTGCCATCTGCAATCTTTTCATAAGGCAAAGTGCCATAAAGTGACCAACGTGCAAGCTGTCTGCCGTCGGGTCAAAGCCGATATAGAAAACCGCCTTACCGTTGTTGACAAGTTCCTTTATTTCAGGCTCGTCCGTTACCTGTGCGATAAGTCCTCTCTGCTTAAGTTCTTCATAAATTCCCATAATTATACCTCCTAAAAAAATAAAAAGTCCTCTGCAAAAAGCAGAGGACGAAAATTTCGTGTTACCACCTCAGTTTGCCGACTTTTCACAAAGCCGACCTCTGTGAGTAAAATTACTCCGTTCTGTAACGGGAACACCCGTTTGCCCCTACAAATAAAGTTCAAGGCAACGACTCAACGATGTATTTCACAGCAGCCCGATATTGCCTTGCACCGAACGGCAACTCTCTGAAACGGTCATTTCTGCTACTTCTTCGCATCAATGTCTTTGAAATATACTACACAATTATACACATTAAAAATTATTTGTCAACCTTGTTTGCACTTAAAAGCATCTGCTCCGCACTTTCAAGCATTGCGCTTGTAACCTCAAAGCCGCCCATAATGCGTGCAAGCTCGCTCTTTCGCTCATCAAAGGAAAGGGATTTCAGCTCTGTATAGGTCTGCCCGTCGTGCTCGGATTTTGAAATAAACAGGTGTTCGTCCGCATAAGCTGCTATCTGTGCAAGATGTGTTACGCAAATAACCTGATGTGAGCGTGATACCTGCTTTAATTTAACGGCAATTTTCTGCGCCGCACTACCGCTTACGCCCGTATCGATTTCATCAAAAACAAGTGTTGAAATACCGTCTTTTTCGGAAGGCACGCTTTTAATCGCAAGCATAATTCTTGAAAGCTCGCCGCCCGAAGCGATTTTTGAAAGCGGCTTCAAATCCTCGCCGACATTTGCCGAAAGCAAAAACTCAACCTTATCAATTCCATTTTCGCAAAGCGGACAGTCTTTTATATCCACCGCAAACCTAACCGACGGCATATCAAGAAAACGCAGCTCCTCGCAAACATTTTTTGAGAAAAGATTTCCTGCAAAAATTCTTGTCTTTGAAAGCTCCTTTGCATTTTCAAGAGCTTTTTCGTATGCTGCGTTTACCTCTGCGGTCAGCTTGCGTTTAATTTCGTCTGAATTCTCGATTGAATTCCTTTCTTCAACCGCATTGTTGTAAAAATTCAGTATATCCTCTTCTGTTTTTCCGTATTTCTTGGAAAGCTCATATAAAACATCAAGCCTTTCCTCAACAAGCGCAACAGAATTTTCGTCAAAATCAAGGCTGTCGAGCAAATCCTTTACCTGCTCTCCGATTGCCGATAAATCATACGCCTTTTCCTCAAGTGTTGACGAAAGCTCCGAAATATCCTTTGAAATATCGGAAACGGAATTTAATTTGTTCAAAGCGCTAAAGCTCAAGGACACAGCTCCCTGTGCTTCATCGTCACCCTCAAGATACGCATAAGCGGCGCTCAAAACACTTGAAAGCTTCTCAATATTTCTATATAGGGTTTGCTTTTCACGAAGCTCGTCCCACTCGCCGATTTTGACGTTTGCCGCCTCAATTTCAGCAATTTGATAATCAAGCATATCCATTCTGCGAAGCTTCTGCTCCTCGTCGATATTGAGCGAAGCAAGCTGATTTTTCAAAGCAACATACTCTTTATAGCTATCTGAAAAGCGGTCAAAAATCGCTTCATTTTCAGCAATTCTGTCTATATATGAACAATGATTTTCTTCATTTAACAAGGTTTGGTTATCAGCCTGACCGTGAATATTAACAAGCTGCTTTCCAAGTCTTTTAAGCATTGAAACCGTAACGGAAACGGAATTAACCTTACAAATATTTTTGCCGTCGGGAGACATTTTCCTGACAACAAGTATCGCTCCGTCGTCCTCTTTAGGTATATCAAGCTCATTGAGAATGGAGTTTACCTCATCGGAAGCATCATAAAACAAAGCCGTAACCTCCGCAAAGTCACAACCCGTCCTGATAAGCTCTCTTGAGGTTCGTTCGCCGAGAACAGCATTCAGGGAGTCAATGATAATTGACTTTCCTGCACCCGTCTCGCCCGTCATAACATTAAAGCCGTCCTTAAAATCAATGACAGCTTTTTTTATAACTGCTATGTTCTCAATTTTAAGATTTGAAAGCATTGTTTAACTCCTAACCTAAAAGCTCTTCTATCTTACTCTTAAAATCCTCTGCGATCTCGGGAGTCTTGAGAAGCACAAAAAGTGTATCGTCGCCAGCAAGCGTTCCGACAACCTCTTTATAATTAAGTGCGTCAACCGTAGCCGCAGCAGCATTTGCCGTGCCTGCAAAGCATTTTATACAGCAGATATTTCCAGCACATTCAACCGAAATAACCGATTGAGAAAAAATCAAATGGAACTTATTAAAGTTGTGAGAGTGCTGCTCGCTCTTTGCATATTTCTGACCGTTTTTACCTTGAATCTTAATCAAACGGAGCTCGTTAATATCTCTCGATACGGTAGCTTGAGTTACTGAAAAGCCGTTACTGATAAGCATTGAAAGAAGCTCATCCTGAGTAGCAACCTCGTTTTCCTTTATAAGCTTCAAAATCATTTCATGTCGTTTCTTTTTCATAATCACCATAGCCTTTCAGGCAACAAATAGTAAATTAAATAATCACCGATTTTACCTGCGTTGCCTGAACAGGCGTGATGGTGATTTCTGCCATCTCAAAATTATGCCAAAGGCAAATTTTGAGGGCAATATAATTGTGATTAGTGTGATTTTTCACACTATACCCTCCGTTGCGACAGCTTACTGTTCAATATGTCAATAAACGAATCGTTCTTTATTCTTATAAAGTCAGCATAGACCTTTGATTTTTTAATTATAAGCTTGCTTCCTGCCGGAATAACAATCGAGTCGTCTCCGTCACAGGAAATACAAATAACCTCTTTTTCACTTTCGGGAACAGTTACGCAGATTTCCGAATTAGAGTCAAAAACAATAGAGCGTGCAAAAAGAGAATGTGTGCAAATCGGTGTAAGCAAAATACTCTCAATTCTCGGGTCAACGACAGGTCCGCCTGCCGAAAGCGAATAAGCGGTTGAGCCTGTCGGCGTCGAAATTATTATACCATCGGCATAATATTCGTTTATCCTGTTTCCGTCACAAGAAACATTGAGCTTAACCATTTTTATCGGCTCGCCTCTTGCGATTGCAATATCGTTTACACAAAAATCCTCACGGACTATTGAATTTCCGTCCTTATCGAAAACAGACACCTCAAGCAGCATTCTGTTGTCGGTAACATAATTTCCGCTGATAAGATTTTTAATAAGCGGTATTTCGTTCTTTTCAAGACCTGCCATGAAAGCAAGATTTCCTGCATTTACACCCAAAATCGGCTTGTTGTATTTACAGGCTTTTTTTGCGGCGTGGATAATTGAACCGTCTCCGCCGACAGCAATTACAATGTCGCAGGTGCAGAGAAGCTCGTCCGAGCTCATAAATCGGCAATCAAAGCCGATTTGCCCCTCAAGGTTATCCTCGAAAAAGTATTCGACTCCGTTTTCCGAAAGAAAATCACAGACGTTTTTTGTAACCTCGTAGGCATGTTTTCTTGTTAAATTAGGAATAATAGCAATTCTCATCTTATTCTCCCGAATTGAGCGTGTTGTGTGAAGCGTCAACAATCGCATCAATATCAAAGCTGTTAAACTGTGGCTCATTTTCCTTTTTCAAATACATAAGGTATTCGATATTACCCTCCGGTCCTTTAACGGGCGAAAAGTCAAGCCCGAGCACCGAAAAGCCTGTTTCATATGCAAAATTCAATATATCCTTTACAACCTCTTTATGAGTTGAAAGATCTCTGACTACACCTTTTTTACCGACCTTTTCACGTCCTGCCTCAAATTGAGGCTTAATAAGACAAACGCTGCAAGCGCCGTCGTTAAGAAGCGGTAAAAGCACGGGAAGTATCTTTTTAAGCGATATAAATGACACGTCACAGCTTGCAAAATCGAGCTTTTCGCCGATATCGTCAATGGTCAAATATCTGAAATTTGTTCGCTCCATATTGACAACACGTTCGTCTGTTCGAAGCTTCCACGCAAGCTGACCGTAGCCGACATCAACGGAATAAACCTTTACTGCATTGTTTTGAAGCATACAATCCGTAAAACCACCCGTTGAAGCGCCGATATCCATACAAACAAGTCCGTCAAGCGAAATATCAAAGGCTTTCATTGCCTTATCAAGCTTTAATCCGCCACGGCTGACAAACGGCAGCTTTTCTCCCCTGACCTCGATTTTATCGGTGTCTTTAAGAGCATAGCCTGCCTTTGTTATCTTTTGACCGTTGACATAAACCTGCCCTGCCATAATCAATGCGCCTGCTTTTGCACGTGAATCGGTAAAATTCTGTTCAAAAAGCGCAACATCAAGTCTTTTGTTCTGTGCCATAATTACTCCGTACAAATATTATATATACCGTCCGTATCAAGACTGTATTTTTTATAAAGCTCCGACACGGGAGCGTGTTCGACAAAGCTGTCGGTTATTGCCGTTGCCTTGTAAACTCCGCTAAAGCCTCTCTCTTCGAGCATACAGCCAAAGGTTTCGGCAATACCGCCGTTTTTTGTGCCTTCTTCGAAGAAATACACATTTTTACAATTAAGTGCCAATTTCACAGCTTCCTCATCAATAGGCTTAATCCTGTTAAGCTTTATAACAAAGAAGCTCTTACCCTCAGAATTCAATCTGTCGCAGGCAAGGCAAGCGTGCGAGCTTATCTTACCGTAAGTAACAATACAGTTTTCCGCTTTTTCGCTTGAATAGATACTGTAATTTTTATCAATAAGAGTATAGTTTTCTTCGTTGATTGCCTTTTCTTGTCCTCTCGGATAGCGGATAACAACAACGCCCTCTGTATGATATATGGCGTTGATAAACGAATTTTTCAATTCGTCATAATTGCTCGGCGAAAATACTGTGATATTCGGAACTGAATTGAGTAAAGAAGCATCAAGTATACCCTGATGCGATATTCCGTCCTCTCCGACAAAGCCTGCTCTGTCAACGGCAATTATCATATGAAGATTTTGCATTGTTCCGTCGTGAACAAGCTGATCAAAGCAACGCTGTAAGAACGACGAATAAACAGCAAACACGGGAACCATACCGCCCCTTGCAAGCCCTGCGCAAAAGGTAACTGCGTGTTCCTCGGCAATTCCGACGTCGAAAAATCTTTTCGGATATTCCTTTTTGAAGGGTTCAAGTCCCGTACCGAGACTCATTGCAGCTGTAACGGTACAAATTCGCTTATCCTTTGAAGCAAGGGCACACATAAGCTCGCCGAATTCCGAAGAAAAGTTCTTACCGGAATATATAGGCTCACCCGTATTTATGTTGAATTTTGATACGCCGTGAAATTCGCTCGGATTTTCCTCGGCAAAATCGTAGCCCTTACCCTTTGTCGTAGATATATGCAAAAGGACGGGAACGTCCTTGACCATTTTTGCGGTTTCAAGAGCCTCACAAAGCTGATCTATGTTATGACCGTCGATAGGTCCCATATATCTAAAGCCGAAGTCCTCAAAGAAGGTGCTTTTGTAAATATAGCTTTTAATTCTTGTTTTTAATGCGTAAATTCGTGCCGAAAGCCTTTTACCGATCAAAGGGATTTTGTTAATTGCGGTTTCGGTATGAGCCTTGAGCTTATAATATCTCGGAGTTGAACGAATTACCGCAAGATAGCGTGCCACAGAACCGACATTTTTAGATATAGACATCTCATTATCATTCAAAATAACAATAAGATTTTTGCCTGTTCGCCCTGCGTTGTTAAGCGCCTCGTAAGCAAGTCCGCCCGTAAGCGCCCCGTCGCCTATAACCGCTATTGTAGAGTGCTTGTCATTGTTGATACTATTTGCGGTTGCAACTCCGAGTGCCTGTGAAATCGACACGCTCGAGTGGCCGCTGAAAAATATATCGTGCTCGCTCTCGTTGGGATTTGAAAAGCCCGACAAGCCGTCCTGCGTGCGCAAGGTGGAAAATTCCGAGTATCTGCCTGTCAAGAGCTTATGCGTGTAGCATTGATGACCTACGTCCCAAATAATCTTATCCTTAGGCGAATTAAACACCCTGTGCAAAGCGATTGTAAGCTCAACAACACCGAGGTTTGACGCAAGATGACCGCCGTTTTCGGAAACGGTGTCAATGAGCACCTCACGGCATTCCTCTGCGAGCTTCGGCAAATCGCCTTTATCAATTTTTTTAACATCGGCAGGCGATGTAATGTTCTCCAAATACATAATAAAACCTCCGACAGAATTATTTTTTTCTGTCAGCAAGACTGATTGCAAAATTTCTCAAAAACTCGGATTTTCCGTTATCAAACACGTCGAGAGCCGCCAAAGCCTCATTTGTAAGCTGTTCAACGGTTTGCTTCGACTTTTCAATTCCGAGCAATGAAACATAAGTGACTTTTTCGTTTTTTTCGTCGCTTCCGACAGGCTTTCCGAGCGTTTCGGTATCACTTGTAACGTCAAGAATATCGTCAACAATTTGAAATGCGAATCCGATACACTCTGCGTACCTTTCCGCCGCTTCAAGCTTTGTTTTGTCCGTAGCGTTAGCCGCATAGCAACCCAAAAGCACCGCCGACTTTATAAGTGCGCCTGTTTTAAGTGCGTCAATGGTTTTGATTTTGTTATAATCGGGCGTTGTTCTTTCAGCCTGTAAATCAAGCACCTGACCGCCGACCATACCTGCAATACCCGCAAGCGAAGCAAGTGTGCGAGCAGCAAGAATTTTATTCTCGGGCAAAACATTATTGCCGTCAAGCAAAGCGGTTTCAAATGCAAGCGTCAAAAGTCCGTCGCCTGCAAGAAGTGCATATTCCTCGCCGTAAGCCTTATGACAAGAGGGCTTGCCTCGTCTGAAATCGTCATTATCCATACAGGGCAAATCGTCGTGAATAAGCGAATACGTGTGTATCATTTCAACCGCACACGCAAAGTTCATAGCGTCCTCAATACTTCCGCCGCAAAGCTTGCAAAACTCAAGTGTAAGAATAGGTCTTATACGCTTTCCACCGTTAGACAGCGAATAATTCATAGCCTCTCTTACATAATCCTGACCGTCTTTAACGCTATAAAGACGTTTTGAAAGCTCCTTTTCAATGAGCTCTGCGTATTCATTTACGGTATAATTACTCATTATTATCACTCTCCGAATTCTCGGTAATAAGCTGTGTGAACTTCTGCTCTGCGGCATTAAGCTTTGAATTGCAGAAATTTGCAAGCTTCGTGCCCTCCTCAAAAAGCTTCATAGACTCTTCAAGCGGAACGCTGCCGTTTTCCAGCTTTTCAACTATTTCTTCAAGGCGTTTATACGCCTGCTCATAAGTTAATTCCTTCATTTTAACTCCTTTATTTCACAAACGGCACTTCCGTTGTAAAAATCAATGCTCAGGTTGTCGCCAACCGTCAAATTATCGGATGAATTCACGATTTTTCCGTTAGAATACGCCACGCTGTATCCCCTTGCAAGCACATTTAACGGACTTAAAGCGTTAAGCTTCGCAACCGTGCTTGAAAAATCGTGCCTATATTTCTGAATTTCGGTTTTAGCAAATGAATTGAGCTTAATTTCCGTGCCGTCCAACATCATACGCTTAATATTTATTGTGTTAAACGGGTCTTTAAGACAATTATTATTCTTAATGGCATTTAACGACTCCCTGCTTTCGGAAATCATACTGCGTACAATGCTCATTATTTCATAGCTCATAGAATTAAGCTGCTTTTTAAGCTCTGCCATATCGGGAACAGCCATTTCCGCAGCCGCAGACGGAGTTTCTGCACGTCTGTCAGCGACAAAATCGGAAATCGTAAAATCCGTTTCGTGCCCAACCGCAGAAATAATCGGAACCTTGCAATCATAAATTGCACGGGCAAGTTTTTCACTGTTAAAGCTCCACAAATCCTCAATCGAGCCGCCGCCTCTGCCGATAATCACGACATCAACAGAGCCTGTGCCACTGAAATAATTTACAGCCTTAACAAGTTGATTTTCCGAGTTTTCGCCTTGAACGGACACAGGATATAAAATCGCCTCGGCACACGGGAAACGCCTTGAAAGTATATTTTTAATATCTTGAACCGCCGCACCCGTCGGAGAGGTTATAATTCCGACTTTTTCAGGGAATGGCGGCAAGCTCTTTTTGTGAGAAGCGTCGAATAAGCCCTCCTCGGCAAGTTTGCGCTTTAATTGCTCAAACTGAAGCGTTAACGCACCAACGCCGTCGGGCTGCATATCGTCAATGTAGATTTGATAAGCCCCTGCCGCCTCAAAAAGCGACACTCTGCCTCTTACAATAACACTCATTCCATCCTCGGGCATAAAGCGAAGCCTTTGAGCATTTGACTTGAACATAACGGCTTTTATAGCACTGTTTTCGTCCTTTAGAGTAAAATACATATGCCCTGTTCTGTAATGGTTATTGAAATTTGAAATCTCTCCGACCATAAAGACGCAGTTCAAGGAGTAATCGCCGTCAAGAAGCCGTTTGACATAATTATTAAGTTGTGTAACCGTCAAAACGGTAGGACGTGCATCGATCATAGCCTTACCTATATTTTAAGCTTGCAAGATAAGCTGTTCCGCAAGCGTTGTCCGCAGAATAAACGGGCAACGAGAAAACAGCGTTATACTTATCTGTCACATATTCTCTTAAAAGAGTGTTTGAGGAAACACCGCCCGAAAAAAGCACGGGCATATTTCCGTATTTTTCAATTATATTTTCAAGCATTTTATCAACGGAAGCAATAATGCTCTGCAAACAAAACCTTGCAATATCCTCGGGCTTTTCGCCTTTTTCAAACATTGCTTTCGTCTTGTTTTCAATACCCGAAAGCGAGCAATCGGTATTTTTTACCGAAGCCTTAACAGAATAATCCTTATCGCTTTCAAGCGAAAGCCTGTCAAGCTCAACTCCGCACGGGAATTTAAGCGAAAGCATAACGCCCGTTCTGTCAATCGCCTGTCCTGCTTTAAGGTCAAGCGATTTTGCGATTATTTCAGTTGAAATTATGTTTTCACCGTCGGGTCTTACAAGCACAGCCTCGGTTGTGCCGCCCGAAAGATGAAACGCTATAAATTCATTTTTTAACAGCTCTGCTTTTCCGCTTGAAAACGCAACTGCGGCTATATGCCCCTGCTGATGCGAAAACTCATACAGCGGAAACTTCATCACGGCACTCAAAGAACGGGCAACCGCAACACCCGATAAAAAGCACGGCATATAAGAGCCCTCTTCGCTTCTCGGAGAAGCGGAAACACCGACAGCCGAGATTTCCCCGTTAAACTGTGAAAACAGTTTTTCTATAACCTCAGGAAGCTGAACAGTATGATGAAACACCGCATCACTCTGACGAAGTCCGACAGCACCCTCTTTGACGGGTAAAAGCATTTTTTCGCTTATCGCCTGCCCTGTTCTATCGTCATAAATCGCAGCGGAGGTTGTGTAATTACTCGTATCAATACCGAGAAAATTACTCATTTTCCGTTCCTCTTATGTATGAGCCTAAAATTCCGTTAATAAAGGAAGCGTCGGAGGAAGTACCGTATTTCTTTGCAAGCTCAACAGCTTCATTTGCCGAAACGCTTGACGGAACAGAGTCGAGATACATAATTTCCGCAATCGCAAGGCGAAGTATCGCAAGCGTTACCTTAGGAAGTCTCTCCTTTTTCCAGCCTATCGAATACTTTTCAATGACTTCGTCAATAGCGTCAAGATTTTCATATACGGTCTTTGTCAAGCTTTCTGAAAACAGAGATTTTTCAAAACACTCCGTCTCATAAGCATAGGACATAAGCTCGTCCGTATCTACATCATCATTAAACTGCTTTTCAAAAACAAAAATAAACGCCTGCTCACGTTCTTCAGTTCTTGTCATAATAATCACCATAGCCTTTCAGCAACAAATATTTTATTAAATAATCACCGATTTTACCTGCGTTGCCTGAACAGGCGTGATGGTGATTTTTTATGCTAATACCTTACATAGAAAAATAAGGCTTTCCGAAAGAAAATATTAACCTTTCAAAAAGCCTGTAAAACAAAATTTAATTATCCAGGTTCTAAAAATCAATGCCTTGAATGCAGACATTAACCTTACCGACAACCTTGCCGGTCATACTCTGAACAGAGCTCTTTATCGCACGCTGAATTGCGGCGGAAACGGTTTGAACGTTATATCCGTCCTTGACGTTTATATAAACTTGAATTCTTATATCGTTATCAAGGCTCAAAACCTTAACCGCTTTCTGCGGTACGGGATGACTTTTGAAATCAGGTGCTTTGTGTGAAAACGAGCCGAAGCCGTCAACCTCTTCAACTGCACTTGCGGCAATTTTTGCGATTACATCATCGGAAATTACAAGCTCGCTCTGCGATGTTCGGTTAAAAAGTCTCATCAAATAACCACCTTTCATCGCTTATTATACCACAAATTGAAAAATAAACAACTATTTTGCCTCTATAATCGTAATTTTTTCTAAAGGAATTTCCGTTTTGTTATTTATTATATCTTTAATTTGCACGCACACCTCGCTGTTAAGTGTTCCCTTTTGCAAAACAATCTCTGCAGACTCGCCGAGCGTCACAAAAACATTGCCGCCTGTTTTGGCTTTTATAAGGCTTTCGATTTCACTTTCAAGAGCTATGCTTTGGCTAAGCTTCTCAAGTGCTTCATTGGCAGTTTTCTTGCTTTCCTCATCTGCCTGCGAGCTTTCGATAACCGTCATGAGCGTCTGTTTTGACTCCTCCTGTGCCTTTGCCCTGTTCAGCTGTGCCTGCGAAAAATACTCATCTGTAACCCCCGAAGCATTGACATAATGAGCGTCGCCCAAATTTGCCGAATGCTGCGTGCTTGAGGTAAGCTCCGGCTCGTTTTCAGCCGAGGCTACCGGTCTTGTATAATACCAATTAACAAACATCGCCGCCGCAAGCGCAACGGCAAGCGAAGCTGCAACTATTTGTTTTCTCTTTATTGTTAAGCTCATATTAACCCTCCGAATTTTTCATTTTCAATACAGAAATATGATTTACATTTATGCCGAGCAAAGCACTGACGGCATTTGTCACATCATTTTTGACCTTACTGTTATCACCTCCGTCGCAAACAACTACAACGCCCTGAATTTTCGGCGACTCCGTTCTTAACACAACGCATGAATCTCCGCTTGAGCTGTCGATAACAACATAATCATTGCTGCTTTTCGAATTGGATTTCCCATCGGAAATTTGATTTTCCGAAGAAGAATTAACGGCGTACTTGTTTTCCTCACTCGATTTCAAAGTTATCATAACCTGCGCCCTGCCTGCGCCGTCAACCGAGGCAACAATTTTTTCAAGACGCTTTTCAAGCTCCTTTTCATAAGTCTCCTGCGTAACCGTCTTTATATCAGCCTTACCGCTTTCGTCGTTTTCCGGCTTCGCTTCAATTTCTGAAATTGCCAGCAGCATAACGCCTATTACACCGATTACAAGAAGAACGGCAAGCTTTTTATCATTTTTTATCGTCTCTTTTAATTTAGATAGTTTCATTTAATCACCTGCCAAAATAATGCCGCTTTCTATTTTCAGCTCTTCCGATAAAAGCGCTGTCGCCTGCTGTTCGTCCTCGGTGCTTTCAAGATAGACAATCACATTTTCTAGTATGTACTCGTCATTTTCCGTCCTTGATTTTATTTCAACTCGGGTATAACCGATTTTATTTTCATCAAGAATAGTCATAACCGCACTTTTTATTGACTCGTCATAAGCAAGCGCATAATCGATTTTTTCGGAAAACAAGCTGTCAAATTTATTATTTAATATAGAAGCATCAATATTTTTCATTTCAAAAAGCGGTAAGCAAAACACAGCGAGAATTATGAGTGAAAAGGCAGTTTCGCATATTTTCTTTACCTTGCCCTTTGGCACAAGATAATTTATAACCGCTGTTACTAAAAGAATTGCGCACAGATTTACAGCCCAAGCTTTAATATCGTTCATTTTAACTCCTCAAGCTCAACACAGTACCCGTTGTCAGAATAAACACGGTAGCTACAAAAATCAAAAAAGTGTTGATAATCGAAATCATTGAGCACACAGTATCGAGCACTCTTGCACATACACCGTTATCAAATGATGAGCAAACAGCCGACGAAAAGTTCAAAAAGAAAAACCACAGTAAAAGCTCGATAATGCTCGGCAAAACAGTAACCGCAACAGCGATAATTCCAAAGACACCAAAAACACTTTTTATCAATGAAAACGACCCGAGCACCGCACCGAGAGCATCGCCCATCACACCGCCGATTATCGGTATAACGCTTCCCGAAGCCGCCTTAACTCCCTTTATCGCAAGACTGTCGGCAGAGGTGGCAAGATTTCCCTTTATGTTTATCAGCCCCACAAACACAGTCGCCGTTACTGATAAAGCAACCGTTATCGTTTTCTTAACGGCTGATGTTATTTTAGAAAGGTCAAGCCTGCCGTTCAAGGAAGAATAAACATTCAGGCAAGTCATTACGGAAATCAGCGGAATGATAAAAGCGTCCGTACCCTTTACCAATATTTCTGCAAATGCAAGCACAACAGAGCTGTACGCAAATGAGGTTATAGGCTGACCGCTTGCGGAAATAATCCCTGTAAAAACAGGTATGTAAGCCAGCATAAAATCAGCAACGGTTTTGACGGCGGATACTGCCGAAGAAATCGCTTCGCTCAAGGGAACGGATATTACAGAAAGAGTAAACGCTGTTTCAAACAGAGAAAATATATCATTTTTTTCACTTAGGCTTTCGTTCATATTTTTCACTAAAGACGCAACAATAAATAAGCCCATTAGAGTTATAAAGGCGGTCAGAGGCTGCTTATAGCTACCCTTTGCAATACCGATAATCGCAGTAAAGACCTTTTTAGGAGACAAGCTCAAAAGTTCTTTAAAATCAACGTCGCTTATCCCCGACTCCTTCAAAAGCGCCTGCCCGTCCTCGTTTATTTTGTTGTAAATTTGCTTGTAGTCTTCCTCTTGTGCCGCAAAGCTGTCCACCGTCATCAAAAACAGTAACGACAGCATACACAGAAGCACGGCAAAAATCCTTTTAGTATTCATCTCAACATTCCTACGCTCAATTCAAGCAGCTTTTCCGCAATCGGAAAAACAAGAATAATCACAGCTATTCTTCCGACTGTTTCGGTAAGTGTGGACAAAGCGCTTTCTCCGCAATCCTTACAAATATCCGATACCGTTTGCGTAGCAAGGCTTATCCCTAAAATTTTCAGACAGATTTTCACATATTCGCTCAAAGAGGCAAATTGAGAAAAACGGTAACTTAGATTTTCGGACAGTACGGAAATGCCGCTTATCAAAAATCCGAAAACCAAAGCAATCACGCAAAGTCTTAACAGATATGAAAATTCAGGCTTAATCTGTCTGAAATAGATAAGTAAAGCCAAGCAGCATATTACCAAAGCAAAGATTTTCAGCATATCAAAAATCAAACACCGATTTCACAGTTGATACAAGCGACGTCATTTGAGGAATAAGCATCAGTATTGCAACAATTATCCCTGCGATAACCGTGAGCATTGCGTAGTCATCACGTCCCGTTTTTACAAGGACTTGATTAAGAACGGCTACGATTATTCCAATTCCCGCAATTTTCAAAATAAATCCTATTTCCATAATTACTCCTAAATAAAGAAAATGATTACAAACGCCGCCAAAAACAGACTTAATGTATTTATAATTTTCACAGCCTTATCGGTTGATTTTTTCAGATTGCAAATGCTTTGCTTTAATATTTCCGAATACGCCTCGCAATTTCTGATTTGTCCGCCGATATCGCTCGAACCGAGTAAATTTGAAAACTCCTTTATCGTTCTGCAATCTTGATTTGTCAGCGGAGAAGCTTTCGAAAACGTGTCAACGGAGCTTTTCCAAGCGTTTGAAAGCTCCAAGCCGTTTTTGATATTTGCAAGGCACATCTTCAAAAATCCGCAATCATTAAATTCGTTCGATTCAACAGCTTGCTCAAATATTCTTTCAAGCGGCTGCTGTGAAAACTCGATTTGAGTGCGTAAATAGGCTATAAACGTTAAAAAACATTCAAGTATTTTCACTCTTTTGACCTTGAGCGACGAAAAATAATTACCCGTAATGCAAATTACGATCGCAATCAAAGCTATTCCCGAAATTCTCATTTTTTTCACCGCCCGTTCTGATAATCTCACGCACCTTTCCGACGTTTTCTCCCCTGTCAAGAATGACTGCCGCATCAAACAAGCCACTCTCTAAAAGCGTTTTAGACACTTTTCGTCTATACAGTTCTTCACGGCAGGAACAATGCATACTGACGGCAAATTTCACACCGCACATAATTGCGTTTAATATGATTTCCGCCTCCTCCTCACTTGCTATTTCATCACAGAAAATAATATCGGGAGAAAAAGAACGCACCGCAAGCTCAATCCCAGTCCTTTTGGGATAAGAGGTAAAAACATCTGTGTTGCTTCCTACGTTACATTGCGTTTTCAGGGAGCTCGTACCGGCAATCTCCTGCCGTTCGTCAATAAGCACACATTTATAATATTCGCCTGCATTGCCGTCGGAAATTTGCCTTACCAAATCTCTTAGGACCGTTGTTTTTCCCGACATAGGCGGACCTGCTATTATTACATTTGAAAGCCTTGAATTGAAAAGCGAGGTCATTATTTCATTGGCACAGCCTATTCTTTCGCTTGCAATTCTGAAATTTATGCAGTTAATATCCCGAACGCTTATGATTTTTCCATGTTCTGTAACCGCATTTCCGCACAAGCCGACTCTGTGACCGCCCGAAAGGGTTATAAAGCTCTGATTTATCTCCTCTTGATGAGAATAAACCGAATATTCGCACACCCTTTTTACCGTTTCCGAAAGCTCGTCACAGGTAATTTTAACGAGTGAGTCGGAAATAATATATGACAGCTTCCCGTTGCCTGTTAAAAATGAGCTTCCCCTCTCGGTAACAATAACCACAGGCTTATCCGCACGCAGTCTTATCTCTTTTACCGAATACTTGTTCGTATCATTTAATTTGTATACCGCATCCTTAATTCTCAACGGCAAGTAAAACAAAATATCGTTAATTCCTTTGTTATTTAAGTAATTCATTTTTTCACCTCGATAATATATATGCGACTTGTCCTGAAATATGAACACATATTGTTTACAATTTTAACCGTATGTGATATTGAAAGATTATCTCAAATATGGTAAAATCTTTTATATATTTTTTTGTTAGGAGTCAATCAATGTTAAAAGCAAAAAAAGAAAAATCACCGACAAGGCTTTCGGCGTTTTATCAAAACAATAAATTTGTATTTCTTTCGGCACTTGTGTCACTGCTGATTTTCCTGCTCATAGCCTTCTGCTATGACCTCGTACCGTTCGGCGATATGACCATTTTGAGAATGGATTTGTATCATCAATACGGTCCGTTGTTTGCGGAGCTTTATGACAGACTCACAAGCGGAGAATCATTAATTTATTCGTGGAATTCGGGACTTGGCTCTTCATTTCTCGGCAATTTCTTTAACTATCTTTCAAGCCCGTTGACAATTATAATATTGCTTTTCGGTCATAAAAACATTACGGAAGCCATTTCCTGCCTGATAATGCTCAAGGCAGTGCTTTCCGCAGCCTCATTTACCTATTATCTCAAGGCTTCGCAAAAGCAGCACAGCTATACAACTGCGGCTTTCGGCGTGTTATATGCTTTCTGCGGATATTTCGTCGCTTATTATTGGAATCTTATGTGGCTTGACGCAATGGTAATTTTTCCGATTATCATTCTCGGAATTGAGCGTATTATCAATAAGGGTAAGCCCGTTCTTTACTGCTTGAGCCTTGCTCTTATGATTTTTGCTAACTATTATATGGCGTTTATGGTTTGCATTTTCTCCGTCCTCTATTTCCTGACCTACTATGCTGCAAACTATCCGTTTTCAAAAAAATTCAGCGAAATATACTATGATACGCCCTTAGGCAGAATTAAAAATTCGCTCTTTATTTCAAGCGGACTCAAATTTGCGTTTTCCTCAATTGTTGCAGTGTTGCTCGCTTCGGCGGCTGTTTTCCCGCTTATAGCAATGCTCTCCCAAAGCTCGGCAACCTCGGGCTCATCCCCCACAGGCTTTACAAAATACTTTACCGCCTTTGATTTCCTTGCAAATCATCTCGCAAGCACCGACGCTACAATCAGAAGCAGCGGAAATGATGTTCTTCCCAATGTATATTGCGGAATTTTGACGCTTTTGCTTGTTCCGCTGTACCTTTTCTCGAAGAAAATCTCTACAAGAGAAAAAATTTCCTATGTCAGCCTGCTTGCAGTCCTCTATTTCAGCTTTAATATCAATTATCTCAACTTCGTTTGGCACGGACTTCATTTTCCGAATGATTTGCCGTACAGATTTTCATTTATGTACTCCTTTGTTTTGCTCATACTTGCTTTCAAGGCATTTACGAACATCAAAAAGTACACGGGCAGGCAATTACTCGGCGTCGGCGTTGGTCTTATAGCGTTTATTATCCTCGTTGAAAAAACAACATCAAAGAATATCGACGACGTTTCACTTATAATAAGCCTTGTTTTCGCTGTCGGATATGTTGTAATTCTTCACTTCTTCAAAGACAAGCGTTTCCAGAGCTCGTCACTCTCTTTGCTTCTTTTGTGCTGTGTTGTTTCAGAAGTTGCTTTGGGCAATACAGACAATTATTCAATGAATCAGTCAAAAACAAATTATGTTGCCGAGTACGACCAATTCCAAGACATAAAAGCAAAAATTGACGAATATGACAACAACGGCTTCTACCGTATGGAACTTACAAAATTAAAAACAAGAATGGACCCTTGCTGGCTTGACTACAACGGTGTTTCGGTATTCTCCTCTATGGCATATGAAACCGTTGCAAACCTTCAGCAAAATCTCGGCTTGTACGGCAACTATATTAACAGCTACACCTACAATCCGCAAACACCTGTTTACAATGCAATGTTCGGTATAAAATATATCGCTGACAATCAAAAAATGGATATAAATCCTAATCTTTACGAGGATCTGTTTGCAAATGACAAATTTACGGCATATAAAAATAAATATGACTTGTCTGTTGCATTTGCCGCAGACAGCCTTGTAAAATATTATGACTCTTCGATATACGGTAATCCCTTTGAAGCACAGCAACAGCTGTTTAATATGGCAACGGGCGTTGACAATGTGTTTACGAAGCTTACCATTGACGATGCAGCATATTCTAATATAAACGATTTTTATCCAAATGAATTTGCAAGCGGAGAGTTTAAGTTTTCAAAGTCGGTCAATGATGAAATGGGCAGTGTAAGCTTTGAGGTTACACCGCAAGAAACGCAAAATGTTTACATTTATATAAAATCAAACGCCGTTGACAGTGCCACCGTTTCAGGCAGCATATTCAACGAAACCTACACTTCGCTTGATGAGGCTTATATAATTGACCTCGGAATAATCAATGCAGGCGAAACCGTAAACGTTGACATTGCAATTAAGGACACTTCAAACAGAGGAACGCTCAATTTTTACGCTTACGGTCTTAACGAGGAAGCGTTTAAGGCAGGCTATGAGAAGCTCAAAAAAGGCGATTATAACATTACGGAATACTCGGACACAAAGCTTACGGGAACGATAACGGCAAGTGAAAATTCAGCTGTTTTCACATCAATCCCCTATGATATAAATTGGAATGTTTATATTGACGGAAGACGGCTTAAAAGCGACGAAATTTATAAAATTTCCAATGGCTTGTTAGGCTTTGATATTGAAGCCGGCGAACACACGGTAGTTTTCTCATATGTTTCGTCAGGTCTTTTGGCAGGCTCATTTGTTTCGATAGTTACCATTCTTATTGCGACAATATCGATAATTGTAAATCGTAAAAGGAAGAAGAAAAAACAAAAGGTCGATAAATGGCTTATGCTAAACGAAGCACCTGTATCAGTCTCCGTTCCCAATGAAAGCGACACCTTTGAAATTGACTTTGACAGTGTCAAGGAGCAGCTTAACGCCGATGAAGTCAAGGACGAACCGCCGACTGCTGAAAATCAAAATGGCAATGAACAATAACTAAAAGCCACAAAAAAAGCACTTTGTATCTTAACAAACGATACAAAGTGCTTTTTATTATTTAAGCATCTTTTTAAGATATTGACCCGTATAGGATTTCTTGCATTTTGCAACCTCCTCGGGTGTACCGCAAACGACGATATTACCGCCCTTGTCTCCGCCCTCGGGACCTAAGTCAATTATGTGATCGGACACTTTAATAACATCCAAATTGTGCTCGATTACAACAACGGTGTTTCCCTTATCAACAAGCCTTTGAAGAACATTGATAAGTCCGTGAACATCCGCAGTATGCAAGCCTGTTGTGGGCTCGTCAAGAATATAAATCGTTCTGCCCGTAGCAATTTTTGAAAGCTCCGTCGAGAGCTTAACCCTCTGTGCCTCGCCGCCCGAAAGCGTGGTTGCAGGCTGACCGATTTTAATATATCCTAAGCCGACATCATAAAGAGTTTTAAGCTTCCTGTAAATCTTTGATTGATTTTTGAAAAACTCCATACCCTCTTCGACGGTCATTTCAAGAACATCGGAAATGGTTTTGCCTTTATAATGAACCTCAAGCGTTTCCCTGTTATATTTAGCACCCTTACAGACATCGCAAGGCACGTAAACATCGGGGAAAAAGTTCATTTCAATCTTGATTATACCGTCGCCCTGACACGCTTCACAGCGTCCGCCTTTGACATTAAAGGAAAATCTTGAAGCGGAATAGCCTCTGATTTTAGCGTCCTGCGTCGAAGCAAACAGCTCTCTTATATCATTGAAAACTCCCGTGTAGGTCGCAGGATTTGAACGTGGTGTTCTGCCTATCGGAGATTGGTCGATATTTATCACCTTATCAAGATTTTCAATGCCGTCAATGCTGTCAACCTTACCGACTGCCTTTTTGGCATTGTTAAGCTCATTTGCAAGCTTTTTATATAGAATTTCATTGATGAGTGAAGATTTACCCGAGCCTGAAACGCCTGTTACGCATACAAATTCGCCAAGCGGAATTTCAACGTCAATATTTTTAAGGTTGTTTTCGGAAGCGTTTCTGATAACAAGACTTTTCCCGTTTCCCTTTCGTCTTTCGGCAGGTACTTCGATTTTTTTCTTGCCCGAAAGGTACTGTCCTGTAATTGATTTCTTGCATTTGAGCAAGCCCTCAACATTACCGCTGTAAACGACCTCTCCGCCATGAACACCCGCACCCGGTCCTATATCAACAACATAATCCGCAGACCTTATGGTATCTTCATCATGTTCAACAACGATAAGCGTATTTCCTATATCACGAAGCTCACGCAACGTGCCTAAAAGCTTGTCATTATCTCTTTGGTGCAAGCCAATGCTCGGCTCATCAAGGATATAAAGCACGCCCATAAGCGACGAGCCTATCTGTGTCGCAAGCCTGATTCGCTGACTTTCGCCGCCCGAAAGCGTGCCTGCCGAACGGGATAATGTCAAATAGTCAAGACCGACGCTTGCAAGGAACGAAAGCCTTTGCCTTATCTCCTTAATTATCATATCGGCTATCATATGCTGTTTTTCGGTAAGCTCAAGCGAGTCGATAAATTCAATTGCCTTGCTGATTGAAAGCTCGGTAAATTCAATAATATTCTTACCGCCGATTGTAACCGCAAGAGCCGATTTGTTGAGCCTTTTACCGTTACATTCGGGGCAATTACACTCGTCCATCACTTTGGTAATCTCTGCTCTTGAATACTCGCTTGTGGTTTCGTTATACCGTCTTTGAAGGTTATTTACTACGCCCTCGAACTCAGTCAGATAAGTTCCCGAGCCGTAAGCGTTTACCCTTGTCATCTTGATTTTCTTGCCGTTTGTTCCGTAAAGCAGGACGTTAAGCTGCTCCTCGGACAAATCCTTAATCGGTGTATCAAGAGAAAAGCCGTATTCCTCGGCAAGTGCGGAATAATACATTTGCGCTATTGTTCCGCTGTCTGCATTTGACCAGCCCGAAGCTAAAATCGCACCCTGATTTATCGAAAGATTTTTATTCGGTATAACAAGGTCGGGGTTGATTCTCATAAAAGTACCGAGTCCCATACACCTCGGGCAAGAACCGTAAGGATTGTTAAAAGAAAATGACCTCGGAGCCATTTCTTCTATGCAGGTGCCGTGCTCGGGGCAGGCAAACTTCTGTGAAAATAAAAGCTCATCCTTTCCGACAACATCAACAATTACCGCACCGTCGGAAAGATTGCAGGCGGTATCTACCGAATCGGCAAGTCTGCTTCTGATACCGTCATTTATAACAAGTCGGTCAACAACAACCTCAATACTGTGCTTAATATTCTTATCAAGCTTGATTTCTTCGGAAAGGTCATAAATGCTTCCGTCAACTCTTACTCTTACATATCCCGACTTTCTGGCAGAATCAAGCACCTTGACATGTTCGCCCTTTTTGCCTCTGACAAGCGGTGCCAAAATCTGTATTTTTTCGCCCTCGGGAAGCTTTAACACCTTATCAACAATTCCGTCAACGGTTTCCATTGAAATTTCTCTGCCGCAAACGGGACAATGCGGAGTACCTATTCTCGCATAAATAAGACGAAGATAATCGTAAATTTCCGTAACGGTACCTACCGTTGAGCGTGGATTTTTTGAGGTCGTTTTTTGGTCAATCGATATTGCGGGAGACAAGCCCTCAATGTATTCAACATCGGGCTTATCCATCTGACCTAAAAATTGCCTTGCATATGAAGAAAGCGATTCGATATATCGCCTCTGTCCCTCTGCGTAAATCGTATCAAACGCAAGCGAGGATTTTCCCGAGCCGGAAAGTCCCGTAAAAACAACAAGCTTATCACGGGGAATTTCAAGGTCAATATTTTTAAGATTATTGGCTTTTGCGCCTTTTACAATGATTTTTTTATTTTGCAAGGTTTATTTACCTTCCTTTAATTTTGCAATTTTATCTCTTAACATAGCTGCGTGCTCAAATTCAAGTATCTTTGCCGCCGCTTTCATTTCATTTGTAAGCTCAATGATAAGCTTTTCTCTCTCCGCCCTGCTCAAGCGTTTATCGCTTTCATCCTTATGAGTTGCGGATATTTCAAGAATATCCCTTACGCCTTTTTTAATGGTTTTCGGAACAATATTATGCTCTTTATTGTATTCCATCTGTATCTCACGGCGACGGTAGGTTTCGCTTATCGCCTTTTCCATTGACGGCGTAACGCAATCTGCGTACATAATGACTTGACCGTCGGCATTTCGAGCCGCCCTGCCTATTGTCTGAATAAGTGCGGTTTCAGAACGCAAAAATCCTTCTTTGTCGGCATCAAGAATACCAACAAGCGACACCTCGGGTATATCAAGTCCCTCACGCAAAAGATTTATTCCGACAAGAACATCATACTCGCCCAAGCGCAAATCACGGATAAGCTCCATACGCTCGATAGTGTCAATATCATAGTGCATATACTTGACCTTTATGCCGTGCGTATCAAGAAATTCCGTAAGGCTCTCCGCCATTTTCTTTGTAAGTGTAGTAACCAAAACACGTTCGTTGCGTTCGGTTCTTGTATTTATTTCAGAAATAAGATCCTCAATCTGTCCGTCCGTCGGTCTTACCGATATTTCAGGGTCAAGAAGTCCCGTGGGTCTTATCAGCTGTTCAACAATTTGTGAGCTTTTTTCCTTTTCAAGCTCGCCCGGTGTCGCACTCACAAACACCTTTTGCCCTATTTTTTTATAAAATTCGTCAAAGGTAAGCGGTCTGTTATCAAATGCCGACGGAAGTCTGAAGCCGTAATTAACAAGGGATTCCTTTCTTGAACGGTCTCCGCCGTACATTCCTCTGACCTGAGGCAAGGTTACATGCGATTCATCAACAAACAGCACAAAATCATCGGGAAAATAATCGAGCAAGGTAAACGGCGCCGTGCCTGCTTTTCTACCCGACATAACCCTTGAATAGTTCTCAATGCCTTTGCAAAATCCCGTTTCCCTAAGCATTTCCATATCGTATTCGGTACGCTGTCTTATTCTTTGAGCCTCAAGAAGCTTTCCCTCTTTTTCAAATTTCTTGACCTGCTCTTCCATTTCCGCCAGTATCTCGGTAATTGCCTTTTCAAGCTTTTCGGGTGCAACGACATAGTGTGAAGCAGGATAAATCGCCACATGAGACAATACATTTTTTACCTGCCCCGTAAGTGCGTTTATTTCGGAAATTCTGTCTATTTCATCGCCGAAAAACTCAACTCTTATAGCGTTTTCGCTCGAATAAACGGGGAAAATCTCCACCGTATCGCCACGAACTCTGAACTTATTTCTTATAAAGTTGACATCATTTCGCTCATATTGAATACTGACAAGCTTTTTTATTAAATCATCCCTGCTTTTTTGCATACCCTGCCTTAAAGAAATAACCATATTTCGATAATCAATCGGGTCGCCGAGGGTATAAATACAAGAAACACTCGAAACAATTATCACGTCTCGCCTTTCGGACAAAGCGGAGGTTGCCGAGTGTCTCAACTTATCGATTTCATCATTTATTGCCGAATCCTTTTCGATATAGGTATCGGTTGTCGGAATGTAAGCCTCGGGCTGATAATAGTCGTAATATGATACGAAATATTCAACCGCATTTTCAGGGAAAAACTCCTTAAATTCCGAGCACAACTGCGCTGCAAGGGTTTTATTATGGGCAAGCACAAGCGTAGGGCGGTTGAGCTTTGCAATAACATTTGCCATTGTAAAGGTCTTGCCCGAGCCTGTAACGCCGAGCAGGGTTTGTTCGTTATAGCCCTTGTTAATTCCGTCAACAAGCTTTTCTATTGCAGCAGGCTGGTCGCCCGTCGGCTTATATTCGGAATGTAAAACAAACTTATCCATAATACCCCCCTTTCCGTCTATATAAAAATTTAATGTTAGCCTTCACTCGGAACAAAAGTGTCCATATATTTAATCTTGAACAGATTTTTAACATGCTTATCGTCAATTATCGCCTTTTTCTCAAGGTCTGCAATCTCACCCGTTCTGATGTATTTATCAAGCTCATCATATGTAAAGCCGAGGTTTTCCTCGTCCGTCTTGCCGCAAAGTCCGTCAATCGGAACCTTGTTAACAAGCGCATCGGGAAGTCCGAGAATTTTTCCTATCTGCTTCATCTCTGTAACTGTAATATTTGCACAGGGACTGAAATCTCCTGCCGCATCGCCGTATCTCGTTGAATAACCGACCCAATCTTCCGACAAATTACAGGTGTTCGCAACTCGTCCGTTACAGCTTTGCGCAACCGCATACAAAACCGTCATTCGTACTCTCGGAGGAATATTTGTTGTTGACTGAACAGATAATTCAAGCGGTATACTCGACTTCACGCCGTCAACGGCAGCTTTAACATTTACAACATAATGTTTAATGTCAAGGTGCTTTACAAGCAGCTCAGCCATATCAATATCGTGCTGAACACCGCAAGGCATAAGCACACCGATAACCCTGTCCTTGCCCAAAGCTTCAACGCAAAGAGCCGCAACAATAGAGCTGTCCTTACCGCCGGAAATGCCTATTACCGCATTACAGTCTTTACCGTTCTTATCAAAAAAATCACGTATCCACTCAACACATTCATTTTTTGTTTTCATTGCATCAAACATAGTTTTTCCTCCGTTTTATTTATTATTTAATCTTTTATCAATAATCAAATAAGTATGCAAATTTGTTGTGATTTGCCATTGAATATGCACTGTCATCAGAAATAATCAAACTATCCAAAAGTGTTAAATCAAGCGGCTTGAATATCTTTTTTATAACTCTGACCGCTTCAATATCAGCTCCGGACGGTGCGGCAACACCCTGCGGATGATTATGTGCAATAATAACCGAGGTTGCGTTTAGATTCATTGCAGTTGCGGCAATTTTTCTTATATTGACGTCCGTACTGCTCTGACCGCCCTCAGAAACAATAATTGTTTTTTTATGTCTGCACTGGTTATCGACAAACGCCGCCATCATAACCTCATGCTGATAACCTATAAATTTTGAAGCAAAATACTTTGTAACCGACTCAGGATCACTCAAAACAAGCTTTCTGTTAATGTTTTTACTGTCGAGATACTTTGAATAAATCTCCGGTACCATTTTGATAAGCGTCGCCGAGCTTTTGCCCATACCTTTTACTGCCTCAAGCGACTCCAACGGTGCATCAAACACACCTGCAAGCGAGCCGAATTCGTCGATAAGCATATGAGCTAAATCATTTGTATCACGTTGAGGTATTGCGTAAAACAAAAGCATTTCAAGCACCTGATGGTCCTGAAAATCACGCATACCGCTTTTAGCAAACTGCTCCTTAACTCTGCTCCTATGTCCCGAATGTAAATGTTCTCTCTTTGTCTCCTCCACAACAAGAGCCTCCTTTCGCCAAAAAAAAAAAAAAATATACACCTATTATATCACAAAAATTACGTTTTGAAAAGAGAACAGACGCATTTAGCGTCTGTCAAAACTTAAATATTCTTCTAAAGGTCTTTCTCCATTTAATCAAATACAGTCTTATAAGGTTTGTCATTGCAAAATCGTAAAGTAAAAAGATTACATTTCCTGCCGCAAGCAAGCCCCATGCCGCAATAGCTCCGTATTTTTCCATTTCCTCAAAGGGCACCAAAAAAACATAGGTTGAAATAAAGAACGCCGCCACGGCACCGACGTTAAACACCGCAAATTTAAGCACCCACAACAGCATCGAATGAAAATGCTTTTCAAAAATCGCTTTGACAATCGGATAGTAGCCGAAAAACATTATATACATAACCGCCGCTTCTTTGTCGGCAATAAGCAAAACAGATAAAAGACTTACGGCAACATAAACACCGAGTGCCCATTTTTTATCAATTTCAATTACAATCAAGGTTATCAAAAAGCCTGCCGCCGCAGGAAGAGCATATGTTAACGTCGGAATTACCGAGGTTAAAAACATAAGGACTATCGAAAGTGCTGTTATTACGCCGCCGACAGCGGTCTTTGATGATTTTTTTGAATTTTGTGTCATATCAGCAACAGGGAATCAAGTCTCCGCCCAATGATTCGCAACAGCAATCTGCGCAAATCAAGCCTGAGCAAATATCACACGACGAGCAGCCGCTTGCCGAGCCTTGATGTGTCTGCCTGTATCCTCCGTTTGAATTGTTATTAAGCGCATTAAAGGCATTTGAATACTCAACGTTATCAGGCTCCATTCTGCAAGCCGTTGAATAATTCCTATAAGCCTCATCAAACCATCCACGTCGCTGTTGAATTTGACCCTTACAATAGTACCATTCGGCATTTCTCATATCCTTAGGAATACCGTCAAGTATCATTTCCGCATCATCAATTCTTCCGCAATTTATCTTCTCTCTGACATCTGCGAATTGTGAATTTCCGTAATATGCTCCGCTGTTAGGCTGCGAATATGAACGATTTGAAGAATAACCGCCGCTTCTCTGCGCCATTATCTCGTCATATGCCATATCAAGCTCCTGCATTTTCTTAACTGCAACATCGGAAAGCGGACTGTCGGCATAGTTGTCAGACTGATATTTTCTTGCAAGATTTCTGTAAGCGTTTTTAATTTCGTCTTCACTTGCATTTTCGTTTACGCCCAAAATATCATACGGGTTATTCAATCAAATCACCTCTCTTTTTCTTTATTATTTTCATAAGCTCTGCTTCCATACCGTCAAAAACAATATTTTCTATTAACGGCTTATAGCAGTTTTTGTCAAGCAATTCAAGCGCAAGCCCTGTTTCGTTTGCGGTAAGGCGGATAGATTTGATTATATCGTCCTCAACCGCCCTATTATCGCCCGTCAAGAATGATTTATCAAGCTTATATTTTTGAGCAAACGGGTTGTAAGCCCCTGCTTTAATATCGTTTTCAAGGTCGTCAAACGCATCCATAAGATATACCCACCGTCCGAGACAATAGCCTATTCTCTCAACAATGCGTTTCTGTGTTTCATCTTCAATTCCGTCGGAAAATATCTTTCGCAACGAAACAGCCGTCGGATGAGCCGCTATATCTATGCTGTCCGTTTTTTCGTTTTCAATCCTCGCCTGCTCATCTGTTGACGCTTTTATTATATCATTATATTTTGAATATTTTTTTACGGCTTTGTTAAACTTTATTTTAATATAAGGGTAAACAAGCCTTGACGCTAATCTTTTCAACGGCTTCCCGTCATTTATATTATCAAGCACCTTATAATAAAACATAATCACCGTCAATGCGGCGGCGTCCTTTAGATAGCTGTCCGTATCTATATAATTGCACTTTTTAAGAGGGTTAAATCTGCACACGCCCTTATATGCGCAATCGGGCTTTGATTGAAGCACAGATTTTTTTAGCAGAGCATAAAAAGCTGCGTCATAGGTCAATAAGAACCTTGCAAGCAAGCCGTATTCCTTGCCCAAGGTTCTGCAAAGCGAGCAATAAATTGCTTTATATGTTTCGTAGTCCTTTATTTTAAGCTCAGGCTTATCAGGCTTTACATAGCCAAACAAGAAATCACCTCTTAAAGAATTGAAGAAAGGTTGTTCATTATAGCCCCTGCAACCTCGGGTTTGTTCATAGTGTAAATATGAATTCCGTTTACGCCGTTCGCAATCAAATCAATTATCTGCCCGGTAGCATAGGCAATTCCTGCCTGCCGGAGCGAAACGGGATCATCTGAAAACTTATCAAGCATAATCTTAAATCTTGACGGAAGAGTTGCACCTGAAAGCGCACAGCTTCTTTTAATCTGATTTGGATTCATAACGGGCATAATACCCGCAATAACAGGCACGTCAATACCGACCTTTAACGCTCTGTATAAAAAGCTGTACAAAGCGGAATTGTCAAAGAACATCTGTGTTACAAGATATTGTGCACCGCAGTCAACTTTTTCTTTAAGATGAATTAAATCCTCATGAGTATTTTTAGACTCAACATGTCCCTCGGGATAGCAAGCCGCACCGACCGAAAAACCGCCGAAATCCAAAATCCTCTCAACAAGCTGAGAAGCATATCTGTAATAATTACTGTCGTCGGGGTTGTAATCCTCGGGCAAATCGCCTCTTAAAGCAAGAATGTTGTCAACGCCTATGTCTCTAAGCTGAGAAAGGATAGCGTCAATTTCCTCCTTTGTGGAAGAAGCACAGGTAAGATGCGCCATTGACGGAGTGTGAAGCTCGTTTTGAATATATGAAGCAATTTTAGGTGTATTTTGCGAGGTACCGCCGCCTGCGCCGTAGGTTACGCTTATAAAATCAGGCTTCAAAAGCGAAAGCTTTTCTACCGATTTCAAAACAGGCTCAAACGGAGCGTTATTTTTCGGAGGGAAAACCTCAAAAGACGTTGTTATTCCTCCGTTTTCCAATATTTCATTTATAAACATATTTGCACCTCGCAAACAAAATCGACTTTTTGAATACAGTATATAATACCACAAACTGTCCTAAAAAAACAATATTTGATATGTTAATAAGTGCAATCTTTACATATTGTTTACAAATTAAGGCGGTACAGAAGCTGTACCGCCTTAAAAAATTTTATTAAACGTCGCCCATTTTACAGGTATAGACAAATTCAACCTTGTCTCCGTCCTTCAATGGATAGCTTTTTGTCGAAACCGAAGGCAACACACCGTTTACCTTATACATCCAACCGCTATATGCTCCGCAGTCAAATTCGGAAAGACCGCCAATCATTCTTACATATCCGCTTGAAGATATGCTGAAATTTATACGGTTCTCTTTAAGAATTTTTTTAAGCGCAGACATAACGTTTTCGCCGTTTTTTACGGTTATTGCAGAGGTTGAAAGTATAATCCCGTCAGCAGGTAAAACCTGTGCAAATGAGCCTTGCGATAAAATTCCGTAGTTTATCGCATTACGGCAATCAACCGAAAATGTAACGGTTATTTTTTCATTTTCATTGCCGTTTACCTGTGGCGGTGAAGTCGGCGCTGCCGTTATTACAGAGCCCTCGGAAGAATTTGCAGAGCCTTCTGCGGCATTTTTCGTTTCGGGGGACGGTAAAGCCTGTGTTTTGCTCTGTTTGTTTTCCGATATTTCTGAGACGCTTCCGCCTGAAGCGTCTTCAGAAGCCGCTTTCGTATCAGACGGTGCTTCGGTTGAATATTCACTGTTTGCCGGTACCTCTTGATTTGCCGTATATTCGGAAGCGTTACCTTTTCCGCAAGCGGTTAAAACAAGAAGTATCGAAAGCAAAAGTGCAATAATTTTAGTCTTCATCTTTTTTTCTGAGAACAAGTGAAGCTGCACCTGTTGCAAGTGCAAGACTTACAAATACCGATACTGCGGTATTACCTCCTGTTCTCGGAATATCAACCTTATTACTCTTTGCCGTTGTCGGTACAACTGTTGCATCGGTTGAGCTCTCCGAAGCTGTTGTATCAACCTTGTTAGTGGTGTCTACGGGAACGGGAGCAGTATACTTATAGATTCCGTTGCCGCCTTCAGCACGGTCCTTAACGTCAAGGAGAGCAAGCAAGGTCTGATATGTGGTCATTGTGTTATCAGCACCCGTGTAATTCTTTCCTGCGCCCGTTTCAGGATTTATAAAGCCTTTAAGGGCAGTAACAGAGTCATCACAAGGCTTGCCGAGACAATTCTTTGCAATTATAGCCTGTGCGGTTGACTCAGCTGATTTAGACGAATATTCAACATATCCGTAAGAGCCGTCATCAAATTTCTGCGTTTCAAGGTATGCAAGAGCATTTTCAAGAGCTGTTGCCACTTCGGGAACAGACTTAAAATCAGCAAGTGCCTGAATAACAAACGAGGTTGTATCCGGATCGGAAGTAATACCGTATCCTGTATCTACAGAGCAATACGGGAAGCCTCCGTTAGGCTGCTGTGCCGCAAGTATCGTGTCAACAATGGCTTTTCTTACGCCGCTGTATTCGGGTGCTTCTTTATAATCAAGAGCTATAAGCGGAAAATAAAGACTGCTGAGATAGGTTTGTGCTGTGTAATCAACGCTTTTAAGAGAAGCGAGCATATCATGACCGCCGATATTTGTTGTATCATTTCCCCTTGCAAGCTCGGTAAGATAAATCAAAGCAAAATTTGCAGGGTACAAAGACGCATACTGTGCCTCAACGATAGTATTAACATAATTTTCAAATTCGGGATATACCGTTTTGTTTCCTGCCTTTGCAAGGACAAGAACAGTCCACAAAATATCCGTGTCAAGTGCAGACGTGTCGTCAAAATCAAAGCCTGTTTTCTCGCTGTTTGCAAGCCAAGAAGCAAGTCCGTTGATTTCTTTGTCTACGCTTTGAGCAGAAACTTGAGTTGCAAGCAAGCAAAATACCATTGCAACCGCAAGGATACCCGAAAGTACTTTGTTGAATTTCTTTTTCATTTTTACCTCCAATGATGTTCTTTCAACAAAAAAGAGGCGGACGCACATAGTGGTCCGCTCAAAGTACAAATAAAGAAGGTTAAACTTTATATGCACATCCTACTTTCCCACCGAAAGAGATTTGCAGTTCTGTGGCAGGTCTCCTGACTCGGACATACACATCAGCCGCCTTCCCGTTTTCACAGTGGCATATCGGCAAATGCTGTTCCATACAGTAGCGGGGGCTGTTACGGCTTTTAACCGTATTCCCTTTTAATTCGAGCAGAATAATCGCACTCGAAACCATAGAACAATTTTCAGTTGTAATGCTTGCTTTCCCGATAAAGCAAACAAATTACCATATAATTCTACCACAAAACAAAAATATTTCAACATTTCAGAAGCATATTATTATAAAAATATCGACACAAGGTGCTTTTTGTCTTATAATAAATTCGAGGTGATTAAATGGAAGAATTCAAAACCGAGCTTCACGCTCACACGGCGGAAACAAGCAACTGCGGAGTTGCAACAGCGAAAGAGCTTGTCGAGGGCTATATCGGAGCAGGCTATAAAACCGTTGTTATAACCGACCATTTAAGCACGCACACATATTTCAGATACGATTATGACAATATGTCGTGGGACGACAAAATAGATGTATTTATGCTCGGATTTAACGCCGCAAAGAAAGCGGCGAACGGCAGAATGAATGTTTTACTCGGTATGGAGCTTCGTTTTGACAGCAAGAGTGAAAACGATTACCTTGTTTACGGTGTAACGGAAGAGTTTTTAAGAAGCAACGGCGATTTATTAAATATGAATTTAAGTGCATTTTCAAAAATCGCTAAAGAAAACGGTTTGCTCGTAGTTCAGGCACATCCGTACAGAAGCAATATAACAAGAGCACCTATAAAATACCTTGACGGTATTGAGGTGCACAACGGCTGTGTGCGGCACAATTCCAGAAATGAAAAAGCAATGGCAAGAGCCGATAAATACGGGGTTATCAAGACCTCGGGCTCGGACTATCATCAAGTCGAAGACGTTGCGCACGGCGGAATTATAACAACAAAGGAAATTAAATCCAATACGGAGCTTTTACGGATACTAAAAAGCGGAAGCTATGAATTGATACTGTAACAGACTTTCATACGAAACGACCCGAGGGAAAAACCCTCGGGTCGTTTCGTATGTGCGTAAATTTTTATTTTTCTCTCTGTTCTCCGCAGAAGAAAAGTGCTACTGTGCCGGGTCCTGTGTGAGCACCGATAACCGTTCCTATGTCAAAGACCTCTATCTTGCCTTTAAGCTTAGGAAATCTCTTTTCAATTTCTGAAATAACAGCGTTTACGTCATCCATACAAGCTGAATTTGAAATAAAGCACTTGCCGTCATAATCAGTTCCGTTTTCGGCATATTTTTCCATCTTATCAACGATAGCGGTAATAACCTTGTTTTTACCTCTGCATTTTTCAACGGGTATAAGCTTGCCTGCGTCATCAACTCTCAAAAGCGGACAAATGTGAAGAAGCGTTCCGAACCAGCCTGCCGCCGCAGAAATTCTTCCGCCTCTGATATAGCTTGTAAGGTCGGTCGAGAAGAACCAATGATGAACATTGTGCTTATATTTTTCGATAAATTCGATTGTTTCCTCATAGGACTTACCCTTTGCACGCATATCGGCAGCAAGAGTTACCAAAAGTCCATAGCCCGAGGAAGCAGAAATCGAATCGACAACCGTAAGCTTTGCATCCGGATATTTATCAAGGATTTCCTGTTTAGCTATCAAGGCTGAATTGTAAGAGCCGGAAATACCCGACGAAAGAGAAATGTGGAGAACTGCTTTTCCCTCTTTAATAAATTTCTCAAAAAATTCAGTATACTGACCGACGCTGACCTGCGAGGTTGTAGGCTCTGCGCCCTCACTCATTTTTTTATAAAACTCTGAAATCGGCATTGTTTCGCCCAAATCGTCAAGACAGTCCTTGCCGTCAATATTATAGTGAAAGCAAGTATATTCGATATTGTTTTCTTTCAAGACCTCTCTTGAAAGGTCTGCCGTAGAACAGCAGGAAATGATAAATTCGCTCATTTAATCACCATAGCCTTTCAGGCAACAAATAATTTATTGAATAATCACCGATTTAGCCTGCGTTGCCTGAACAGGCGTGATGGTGATTTCTGCCATCTCAAAATTATGCCAAAGGCAAATTTTGAGGGCAATATAATTGTGTGAATAGTGTGATTTTTCACACTATTCTCCTTTAATCAGTTATCTTTTTCGGCTTTTTGCTTACGCTCCACGCAATATTTGTAGCATGGTCGGCGACACGCTCAAAGTCGGTAATTGTGTTAATAAAGAGCATTCCTGCCCTTGTGTTACATTTGTGAGCATTGAGTCTTTCGATATGCGACTGCTCAAATTCAGTCTGCATATCATCAACCGAAGCTTCGTATTCGCCCAGCTGTTCGGCTTTTTCGTTATCCAAAATTTGTGATGTAAACGCTTCAATTGAACCGTCGATAAGCTTCAGGGTAGTTTCGTACATCTCTCGAAGCTCTCTTTCGCCCTCAGCTGAAATTTCAATACCCTCGTCAACTCTTGATTTTGCTGCCTCTTCCAAGTTTTGTGCATGGTCGCCGATACGCTCAATATCGTTTATAACGTGGAAAACCCGTCCGATATATTTAGCGTCGGAATAGCTCAAATCAAGGGAATTTATTTTAACAAGAATTGGCGTAATATTATGATTTAAGAAGTTAATAACCTCTTCCGTATGCTGTACCTCGTCAAAGTGGTCACAGGATTTATTAAGCAAATCCTCTGCCGCAATGCTGAAATTCTGCCTTGCAAGTCCTGCCATTCTGTGAACCTCCTTTGAAACCTGAGCCACCGCAAAAGGAGGAGTGTTAATCATAAGGTTGTCAACAAATTGAAGTTTGAAGTCGTCCTCCGAGGAGTCCTTTTTATCGGGAACGATAAGGCAAGCAAGCTTAACAAGCACCTTATCCGCAAACGGGAACATAATCAAGGTCGAAACAACGTTAAATATGATATGAACAAGCGACAGTTGCATCATTGTATTGTCCGTAAGGGATTCGATCCAATCCGTAAACGGCAAAAACTTTGTAAGGATTATAAATATTACAGTACCGAACACGTTAAACAGAACGTGCATAACAGCTGTTCTTTTGGAATTTTTCTTTGTTCCGATTGAAGAAATAAGCGCAGTAATACAAGTGCCGATATTCTGACCGTAAATTACATAAGCAGCAAAATGAAGCGGTATAAGCCCCTGCGAAGCCAAAGCCTGCAAAATACCGATACTCGCTGCCGAGCTTTGAATTACGGCAGTAATTACAGTACCGATAAGTATCGCCACAAACGGATTGTTTGCATTCATTAACCATTCGGAGAATACGGGAGAGCTTGCAAGCGGCTCCATAGCGTCCTTCATCAGCGTCATACCGAGGAAAAGCATACCGAAGCCCGTAATTGCAAGACCAATGTGTTTCTTGGTGGTTTTCTTGGTGAGCATTGACAAAAATACGCCTATACCGATTGCAATCGGTGCATATTTTCCGATGTCAAGCGAAACCAAGATGCTCGTAGTTGTAGTACCGATATTGGCACCCATAATTACACCGATAGCCTGCGTAAGATTCATTATGCCCGTATTAACAAAGCCGACTACCATAACGGTCGTTGTCGAAGAGCTTTGAATAAGCGTTGTTATAACGAAGCCCACAAGCACCGCAGCAAACCTGTTGCTTGTCATTTTTTCAAGCAAAACCTTTAGCTTTGCGCCTGCGGCGAGCTCAAGTCCCTCACCGAGAATTTTTATTCCGTAAAGTAAAAGTCCTAATCCACTTAAAAGCGTTGCAATATTTCCAAATCCCATTTATTAAACCTCAAATATTTTATTCGGCGTTTTTAAGCTTTTCGCTCTTTGCGTACTCTTTTCCGTCCGAGCCGAGATGATATGCACATTTCGGGTCAAAATTTATTTGATTGTTATAAACTCTCGAATAGTTTATGTTTTTCTTTTTCATATAAACCTTAAACCATTCAAGACGCTTTAAGAAATCCTTGTATCTTCTGTTTTCAAGTTTTGTCCACGCAACCTCTGCAAAAGCAATCGTTCTCGGGAAAACAGCGAAATCAAGCGCTTCCTTTGAGTCAATCCACTCTGTCCAAAGCTCACATTCGATACCCGTTGATTTCTGCTCCGGTTTTGTAAAGCCAACCTTGACTCTGTTGAATTTATAAACCTTTCGAAGCGAAACAAAGGAATATTTATTGTCAAAATAAAAATATGTTGTCGGAGAAATTATGATATTTCTCTCGGTTGCGATTTTTCTGACCTTGCCGATAGCGTTCGGTCGCCAAAGCTGACACTCAATACTCTTGTCAAGAGCGTCTCCCATACAGTCATCCCAAGCAACAGCGGTTTTGCCGTACTTTTTAAGAATTTCCGCAACTCTGTTCATAAACCAAATCTGAAGGTCTTTGCTTTCTTTAAGTCCGAGCTTTTCTTTTAATGCTTTGCATTTTTCGCATTCATCCCAAACCTTGTAGCCCTTAAACGCCTCGTCGCCGCCGATATGGAATTTCTTTGACGGGAAAAGAGCTGTGATTTCTCCTAAAAGCTTATCCAAGAACTCAAATGTCTTTTCATTTCCCGCACAGAGTATACCATCGCTTACGCCGTTGATTATCATAACCTCGACAGGCTCTGATTTGCAGGAAAGCTCGGGAAGCGAAGCAAGAATTGCCGTTGTGTGACCTGGAATATCGATTTCGGGTATTACCTCAACGCCGAGTCTGTCGGCAAAGGCGACAATATCCTTAACCTCTTCCTGCGTATAATAACGAGCTTCCTCAACATTATCGTTTTCAAGTCCATAGCCTTTAAGATGCTTTGAGGTACGCTTTGCACCTATTTCGGTAAGCTCGGGATAAAGCTTGCTTTCAATTCTGAAGCCCTGGTCATCGGAAAGATGCCAATGGAATTTGTTAAGCTTCAGAAAAGCCATATTTTCAATTAAATCTTTGATTTCATCAACCGTGAAATAATGTCTGCTGACGTCAAGCATCAAGCCTCTGTATTCGCTTTCAGGCTTATCCTTAATGATAAGAGTTTTGACGATCGCCTTGCCGTCCCTCTTTTCAGCCTGCATAAGTATCATTTTAAGCGTAACTGCGCCGTAAAAAGCACCTGAATATGTGCTTGCTTTGATTATAATACCCTCATTCGTAATATGAAGCTCATACTCATCATGAGAAAGCTCGGGAGTCTTTTTAATCTTAATCTCGCCCTCGTTTTCAACAGGCTTTGTTTTAAGATACTCTGTAAGATATTTGCCTACTCCCACAAATTCCTCGGGGCAAAGAACTGCCGTGCCCGAAGATACGACGTATTCACTGTTGCCGCAAGTGTAATGATTAGGCTTGGGAATGATGTTGTATTTAGTCATAGCTTTCACCAAAAAATTCCTTTGCACATAATGATAAATCAATTATATCAAATACAAAGGAATAAAGAAAGTCATTTTTAATTATTTTTTATGAATTTTTCGTACCACTCAATTATCTTAAATCTCGGCTCAAATTTAGGATTGCTTTTTACGATTTCATATTCATCTCGTGAAAGCACCTCATCAAGCTCGACATCACTCTCGGCGGCAGGCAAGCACATCGGAGGAAACATAACACACCACCAATTATGCCCGTTACCGCTTCCGATAACAACATTTACCGCCTCATATTCCCCTGCCGGCAGGGTAACCTCGCCGTCATAGGTCTTTGTCGGGAAATATGCGTTGCCGATATTTACTTTCACATCATAGTCATAGCCGTTATCAGTAACCGTCTTTTTAGCAACCGCTTCAAGCTCGTCCTTTACCAAAACAAGCTTTTTTTCAGCCTCTGCGGCACTCTCGCTGTTGTCGAAATATTCCTTACCTGCTTCAAGCACCGCATCTCTGACTTTTAGCTTTAAGGCCTGATCCTCGGCAGAGTCGGAATTTGCGATAACGTGCATTCTCAAAACGCTGCTTCTGATATCCTTGCAAGCGGAAGCAAAGGACATTGTACTTGAAACACAAGCGATAATAAACGCTGTCAAAACAGCAAGCTCAACTGCTAAAATCTTATTTTTTGTTTTCATATTATGTTCATTCCTTTCAGTAACGAAAGTATTGGAAAGAACATAAATATTTAATCATCTTTTTTCAATTTCCTCTATTTCGGCGCTTGTGAGGTATCTTGCACAGCCCTCTTTTAGCTTGTCATCCAAATACACATTGCCCATTTTAATGCGCTTTAGAGAAACAACCGTACTGCCGACTGCCTTGAACATTCTTTTTATCTGATGATATTTGCCCTCAAATATAGTGATTTTGATATTTGACATATCGCCGTCTATAAACTCGAGCTCGGCAGGTCGAAACACAGTGCCGTCTTTTAACTCGATACCGCTTTCAAGAACACCCTTTTTACTCTCATCAATCGGCTTGTCCAAAGCTGCGATATATGTTTTCTTTATATGATTTTTCGGAGATAATATGCGGTGTGCAAAATCTCCGTCATCCGTAACAAGCACGAAGCCCGTGGTATCTTTATCAAGTCTGCCGGCAGGAAAAAGATTTTTTCTTTTCATATCGTCGGGGAGAATATCAACAACCGTAACGTCGCCCCTGCCCTCGCTTGCGGAAACAACGCCCTGCGGTTTGTTGAGCATAATATACACGTGCTCTGCGGTATCAATTCGCTCTCCCGATACGGTAATTATACAATTTTCCGTATCCGCCTTTACCGAAACGTCCTTTACCGCCTCGCCGTTAAGAGTGATTTCGCCGTTTCGGGCAAGACGCTTTACTTCACTTCGTGTGAATTTTCCGCTTTTAGATATTATTTTGTCAAGCCTTTCAACTGCCATAGCTTTCTCCGTTAATTGTTTAATTCTTTACAAATCCGTGCATAAAGCCGTCAAGCTCAACCGAGCATACATCTCCGCCGATTACCTTGCCGTCAAAAACCAAGAGCGTTGCCCTTATACAGTCGCTGCCCTCATAATTCGGATAATTAGTTACCTTATAGGTCCATTTTTTTACTCGCTTTGAGCAGTATGCCGTAAGGTCGAAGCCTTGCTCCTTTTGGATAGCGTTATACTTTTCGTACACGTCGTCAAATTCGGCAGGAATAATAATTTCCTTAACCTCAAGCGGCTCTTCCTCCACGCTCCAACCGTATTGAGAAAGAAATGCTATCCGTTCTTCGGCAGTAGACGCTTTAAGGCTTAATTCGCCCGTCTTTGCCGCCGAAATGCTGTCCTTTGTCAAAAAAGCAAGAATAATGCCCATAGCCAAAAGGCACAGGATAACGCCCAAAAATTTCAACTGACGCCTGTTTACAGAATATACAAACATACAAATTCACCTCGTACACAATTATATGCGACGAGGTGAACTATAATGCTTATTATCAGTCTTCTTTTGACTGCTGTGCCGCACTTCTCAAAGACATTCTTGCTTTTCTAATCTCATTTACAGAATTTGTAAGAGCTTCGTCCGCTGTTGCAACAATATTTTCAACATATTCGCCTGCGCTTGTGCGAAGGTCGGACGCCCACTTCTGCGCCTGCTCGGTCATATCGGAAGCGGTTGCTCTCGCCTGCTCAATAATCTCGGTAGCCTGTGTGCGAGCCTGCTGAAGAATATCGGCTGCGTTTTCTTCCGCCTTCTTTGTGATTTCATGTTCGGAAACGATAACCTTTGCCTTATCTCTTGCCTGAGCGATAATATCCTCAGAGGTTGCCTGTGCGGCGTCAAGGATATCCTTTCTCTCGGAAGCGATTTTTCTTGCTTTCATAAGCTCGTCGGGCATATTGAGTCTAATATCCTCAATAATTGTCTTTATTTCCTCTCCGTCAACAGAAATCTTTGAAGAAAAGGGAACGTTTTTACTGTTTTCAAGAACATCCTCAATATTATCGAGTAAACTTTCTATACTCATTTCACATCTTCCTTTCGAATTCTTTCAATAATCACATCACATATTTCCGGCGGAACAAATGTTGAAATGTCGCCGCCTAAGCTGCATATATGCTTAACAACGCTTGAGCTGAGGTACATATTCTCCGCCCTCGTTGTAATGAAAACCGTTTCGACCGCATTATTCAGCTCTTTGTTAATCAAAGCCTGCTGAAATTCATATTCAAAGTCTGATACGGCTCTCAACCCCTTAACAATGGCAACCGCACCGATTTGCTTTGCGTATTCCGCAAGCAAGCCGTCATAGCTGTCAACCTCAACGTTTTTGAGATTTTTTGTGCATTCTCTTATCATCTCAACTCTTTCGTCGGATGTAAAAGAATAGCTGTTTTGCTTTTTGTAGTTTGTCATAACAAGGACAATAACCTTGTCAAATATCTTCGAGCTTCTTGTAATAATGTCAAGATGTCCGAGTGTAACCGGGTCAAAGCTTCCGGGGCAAATAACAGTTCTCAAAAAATCACCTGCTCATTTCTTACGCTTGTAAGTAGTAATCTTGGTCTTTGAGTATTTATATTCTCTGAACTTTTCAAAATCGCCTGCACTGTCGGGCAAAGCCTCATTAAAATCGGTTTCACAAACGATAGTTGCGTTTTCATCACAGCAACCGACAGCACTTTCGAGTACCTCGTTAATCAAGCCCTTATTGTAAGGAGGGTCAAGAAGAATAATATCAAATTTATTCCTTGAATTTTTGATATAGCTTACGCTGTCCGCATTGAGAACAGTCGCCTTTTGAAAAAGTCCTGTTGTTTTCAGGTTGTCCTTGATAATTTCAACAGCCTGTGAGTCTCTGTCAACAAAAACAGCGCTTTCGGCACCTCTGCTCAAAGCCTCGATACCGAGCTGACCCGAGCCTGCAAAAAGATCGAGAACCCTCGCATCAGCCAAATCAAACTGAATTATGCTGAAAATCGCTTCTTTGACCCTGTCGGTTGTAGGTCTTACGATTTCGTCGCCCTCAAGTGTTTTCAGTTTTCTCCCTCTTGCAGAACCTGTAATTACTCTCATTTGACAATACTCCAACTTTTATATACTGCTTTATTTTCCACGTTTTCGACACAAATGTCAATAGTTTTTATTAAAATAATAACATACTTTGCAATTCGGCGGCATTCTTTGCTGTCTTTTCAACACCGATTTCACGCAGCTGTTTCTCATCTCTGAAGCCCCAAAGAACTCCGATACAATCCATTTCGGCATTTTTAGCTGTTGCAATGTCAACCTCGCTGTCTCCGATAAACACAGCGTCCTTTTTCTCTACGCCGAGCCTTTCAAGTGCAAGATAAAGTCCGTCGGGTGCAGGCTTGTTAGGTCTTACGCCGTCGCTGCCGATAACAGTTTTAACATAGTCGCCGAAAAGTCCGCCGCAAAGCTCCTGCGCCGCAAAATCAATCTTGTTTGTAACGATAGCAAGCTTTACGCCGTTTTCGTAAAGATTTTTAAGCAAGTCATTTATACCGTCATACGGCTTTGTTTTATTTGCCATATTGGTTTTGTAATGCTCTGTAAAATCTGAATATGTTTTTTGAAACTGAGCCTCACTTGCCGTATCGGGAAGTGCTCTGTGAATAAGCTTTATGTTTCCGTTTCCTACAAATCTTCTTACCTCGTCTATTGTTCTTGTGGGAAAACCGTTTTTTTCAAGAGCAAAGTTTGTGCTGTCGGCAAGGTCGTCAAGAGTATTTAACAACGTGCCGTCCAAATCGAATATTACTGCTTTATACATTTTAATCACCTTTATCTATTATAGAACTTTACGACGTTTTCCGCAAGTTCTTTATTTATTCCTTTTACCTCGCAAAGCTCCTCAACGGTTGCTTTTTTAATTGCGGAAACCGTTTTGAAGTGCTTTAACAAGGCTCTTGCCTTTGCCTCTCCTATTCCGTTAATTTTGGCAAGAGACAAAGAAATTGTGCTTTTTGTATGTTTTTTATGATGATAGTCAATAGAGAAGCGATGCACCTCATTTTGTATGTCTGAAATAAGAGTAAACACCTGACGCTTTGAGTTTATCTCAATTTCTCCGCCGTCAAAAGCAATTGCTCTTGTGTGGTGCTTATCGTCCTTGACCATACCGAAAACGGGAATTTCAAGTCCGAATTCACGAAGCACGGGCATAACGGCATTGACCTGTCCCTCGCCGCCGTCGAGAAGAATCAAATCGGGCAGCTTGCCAAAGCCCTCCGCATCGTTTTTATCCTTATTGAGAACATACTCGTTAAATCGGCGTGTAAGCACCTCATTCATTGAGCCGTAATCATCATTTGCAAATGATTTAATCGCAAACCGTCTGTATGCCTTTTTATAAGGCTTGCCGTCCTTGAAAACTATCATACCGCCTACCGAGTCCGAGCCTGCAGTATGTGAAATATCGTATGATTCAATATAATCGGGTGTCGTTTTAAGCCCGAGAAGATTTTGAAGTTCCTCGAGAACCGCAACGGTTTTTCCGCTTTTTCCTTTATACAGAGCGAGCTTTTCAACGGCGTTTTCCTTGCACATTTTGACAACCTCGACCTGCGTTCCCCTTGCAGGCACAAAGATAGTAACCTTTTTGCCTTTTTTATCCGAAAGCCATTTTTCAAGAAGCTCCATGTCCTCAACCTCGCCCTCAACGGTAATACGTCTCGGAATATTGCTCCTCATATTGTAAAAAGAGGTTATAAACTCTGCTCTCTGCGTTTCGGGAGAGTCCTCCGAGGTATCAAAAAAGAAGTGCTCGCTGTCATAAAGCTTACTGTCAGAAAATCTCAAAACCGCAAGACAGGCAGTACCGTCATTTTCGGCGCAAGCAAAAACGTCCTGCTCCTCAATATTATTATACACAACCTTTTGCTTGTCTTTCATTTTATTTATAGCGGTTATTTTGTCTCTGTATTTCGCCGCAGCCTCGAACTCAAGGTTTTCAGACGCTTCAATCATTTTTCCGTTCAATTCATTGATAACAGACTGTGTGTCGCCCTTTAAGAACCGCAATGCCTGATTGAAATTTTCGTTATATTCCTTTTCGGAAACCTTGCCCGTGCAAACACCGCAGCACTGTGAAATATAATAATTTAAGCAGGGACGGGCTTTGCGAAAATCCCTCGGAAAAGACTTGTTGCATTGGTAAAGCTTGAAAATTTTATTTGCCGTATCAACACTTTGTTTGACCGCAAACGAGCTTGTGTAAGGACCTATATATTCAGCCTTAGGATCATCGCCCTTTTGCAAAACGGCTGAAATTTTCTTATATTTGTCGCCGCTAATTTCAATGTAGCTGTATCCCTTATCGTCCTTTAAGAGAATATTATATTTCGGCATATGCTGCTTAATAAGGCTACATTCAAGCACCAACGCCTCAAACTCGCTGTCGGTAACGATATAATCAAAATGATCAACGTTTTCAACCATTTTAAGCACCTTTACCGAATGTCTGTTCTGCGAGCCGAAGTATTGGCTGACTCTGTTTTTCAGTTTTTTCGCCTTGCCGATATATATAATTTCGTCCTTGCGGTTTTTCATTATATATACACCCGGCAATAGCGGCAAGCTCATTGCTTTCTTTCGAAGCTCGGGCATTTTAGCGTTCATATTCTCTCCTAAATAAAAAGGCACACCGAAAAAACCGATGTGCCTTAAATCGTTTGAAATTAAGATTATTCCTCAGCAAATCCTGATTCAACAAGCTTAACAAGCTCTTCAACAGCCTGTTCCTCATCGGGGCCGCCGGCAATAATGCGAATTTCTGTTCCGCCCATAATTCCGAGTGAAAGAACACCGAGAAGGCTCTTTGCGTTAACTCTTCTCTCTTCCTTCTCTACCCAAATCGATGACTTGAACTCATTAGCCTTCTGGATGAAGAATGTTGCGGGTCTTGCGTGGAGACCTACCTGATTTTGAACGAGCACATCTTTTGAATACATAATAATTCTCCCCATATCATATTAAACTAAGTAAATTTCTTTTATCGTTATCATATTATAGCACAAAACTTGTCCTCGTCAACAACTTTAGCACGATATATGGTGGTTTTTGAAATAATTCGGATGGATTTCCAAACCAATGAGTTCTAAAAAGTTAATGTTTGTGCAAAATGACAATTGCAGTATAAAAGAAATATGTAATGTGTACAAAATCAGTTGTTTACCTTATGATGAACGGGAGGTGTATCGGCGGTTATTGTGCTAAATGTATAACCGCAGCTTTGATAATACTCTATAATTTCAGGCAAAGCTTCAACGGTTGTACCCTTAGCATCGGTATCGTGAAGCAAAACAATTACATTTTTAGCCGCCGGCACTCTTTTGCAATTTGCAACAATCGTATCTTTAGGCACAGTATTTTTTATAGCGTCGCCCGAGGAGCAATTCCAATCATAATATATATATCCCCTATCGGCTACACCCTGTGTAAGCCTTGTCATTATTCCGGGACTGTATTTTTTACTGACGGTATTGCTTCCGCCGCCGGGAAATCGCATAATATTGCTTCGCACTCCGGTCTGCAAATAAACCAAATCGGAAATATCCTGTAAATCCTGATAAAACGCCTCATCGGAGGAATAAATTCTCTTATAATCGTGTGTGTATGAATGTAAGGCAATCACATTTCCGCTATCAACAATATCCTTCATATATCCGTTATAAGAAGTATTCTTTACAAAAAAAGTCGCCTTTATTCCGTAAGAATTAAGAATAGATATAATTCTCGGAGTGTTAGGCGACGGTCCGTCATCAAATGTAAGGTAAATTGTTTTACCTCCGCTTTCGGGAGACGGATTAGGCAAAGCGGCTGCCGCACTTTCAGCTTGCTGCTTCCTCTTTAACGAAACCTGCCTGTTCAAATCCGAAATTTTACGGTTGAGTTCTTCCTTTTCGCTTTCGTGAATTGAATTTTGCTCACTAATTTCATTGTTCTTTTGTGAAAGCTCATTTTGAATATTGGAAAAAGAGTTCATTATATCGGCATCATTTGCTTTAATTCCCTTGAAATGAAAGGCAAAAACGACAAGCAAAACGGTTAAAACAACAACCGCCACAGAAAGTATGGTAATTATAATATTTTTCCTGTTTGCCTTCATAAGAACTCACCCCTGTTATTTTATTATACTTTAAATGGGATATAGAAGTCAATATAAAAAATAAAAAGCTTATTGACTGACTTTTCTCAAAAAATCCGTCAATAAGCTCAATAACTATACTCCCAAAATCAAGCCTGCTGTCTTGAAATAAATAATAAGTGAAATTGCGTCAACAATCGTTGTAATAAACGGGCTTGCCATAACGGCAGGGTCAAAGCCGATTTTCTTTGCCAAAATAGGCAACGTTGCGCCGACAAACTTCGCAAATACTATCGTAAACAGCATTGTCAAGCAAACAGTCAAGGATACGAGAACTCCGACTCTGTCGAAAAGCATAAGCTTTCCGAAATTGACGATTGCAAGCGTAACACCGCAAAGCAACGCAACTCTGAATTCCTTCCAAATAACCTTGAAAATATCGCCGAAACGCACATCGCCCAACGAAAGCGCACGAATAATCGTAACAGATGACTGACCGCCGCAGTTACCGCCCGTATCCATAAGCATAGGTATAAACGAGGTCAAAACAATCTGTGCTTGCAATGCGTCCTCAAAGCTTGTGATAATTTTACCCGTAAACGTTGCGGAAACCATCAACAAAAGAAGCCACGGAACACGCTTTTTCCATGTTTCGACAATTCCCATTTTAAGATAAGGCTTATCGGTAGGCGTAATAGCCGCCATCTTTTCGATATCCTCTGTGTTCTCATCCTGTAAGACGTCCATAGCATCGTCGAATGTGACAATACCGACTAGACGTTCCTCCTGGTCAACGACAGGAATAGCCAAAAGGTCGTATTTTTGGAACTTGTCGGCAACTATTTCCTTATCCTCAAGAGTTGTAACGGAAATAACGTTTGTTTCCATTATCTCAAACATTTTCTTGCTCTTGTCGGACAAAAGAAGGTCTTTAACCGTTACAAGTCCCAAAAGCTTTCTGTTATCATCCGTAACATAACAGATATAAATAGTCTCTTTATCAACGCCGGTACGTCTTATTCTCGTAAAAGCATCGTCAACCGTCATATACTTTTTCAAATCGACGTACTCGATTGTCATAATGCTTCCTGCGGAATCCTCCGGGTATTTCAATATCTCGTTTATACTCTTACGAACAACGGGATCGGTGTGCATAAGGATACGCTTTACGACGTTTGCGGGCATTTCCTCGATTATGTCAACCGCATCATCGACATAAAGCTCATCAAGCACCTCACGAAGCTCTGTATCGCTGAAAGCCTTGATAAGAAACTCCTGTGCGTCGGACTCCATATTAACGAAAACGTCCGCCGCAAGCTCTTTGGGTAAAATTCTGTAAACCAGTGGAAGAATTTCCTGCGGTAATTCCATAAGAACGGACGCAATATCCGCCTCATTCATATCGGCAAGCATACTCTTCAATTCGTGATATTTTTTTTGCTCTAATAATTCAATTACTTTCTCGTACATAATGTTCCCTCCGAAAATCAAATAATAAATAGGAAACAAAGTACATATCTTTTATTCCGAAAACCCGAACGCATAAGCCGTACGGATTTTCAAGCTACTTCGTGGAATAGGATCTGTACTTCTAACGCCTCCTGCGTCCATTGTTTTCACCTCACAAATAAAAAAATCTCATGCCGACGCAAAAATTCGGCATGAGAAATAATAGCATTATTTTTCCGTTCAAGCTTTAGCATCAAAGGGCAATGAAACTGCGTTAAATTACACCTTGAATTCGATGTAACCTGTTGACCTGCTTACAGTGTCTCCACTTTTCACGGCAGCAGTCCGTATCCATTATATCTGCAAAAAACATAAATGCAAATTGCGGATAACCTATCCCTTTGGTAGCCTTACCTACCGATTTTTGTTCTGCCTATATATTATGGATATTTAATCGCCATTTGTCAACACTAAATCGGAAATTTATTTAATTTTTTAATTGATATTTTTTATTGCCTTTCTCTGCTTTTTTTGTCTTGCTTCCTTGTCCTGCATAATTACAAGCTTGGTGCACTCCTCGATTACTGTAAACATACCGACAAAGGTTGTGCGGAAAAGCTCCTTTGCAGGCTCGTCAATCGAACTCCATGTATCTATTGCGCCCTTGAGCGAGGAAATGAGATTTTTTGAAAAATTGGTAATATTGACCTGACCCATTCCTGCAATAACGGCGGAAAGCACAGCTTCAAAATTATTGGTTTTCTCCTCGTCCATATTATAAAGCATTTTTTTAAGAACAAGGTCCGTAACTCTTGCAACAAAGGTTAAATCATCCCTTGTCAACAGCTGTGTGCCTTTAATTTTCCATGTCGCCAAATCGTGCTGAAGCATACCAAAAAGCCTTGTGCTCTTAACGGGAATGTAATCGTCGTCGTGAACAAGCAACATTCCTACAAACGAGCAATCGGGAACAAAATGGCGGTATTTATTGATTATTTCGTTATACGGCTTTGACTCTATGTAGTTGTAGCTGTAAAAGCCCGGTCCGTCGTTATTGTAAACTCTCTCAATTCTGTTACGAACACTTTCATCACAATAAAGTGCGCTGTGAAGTGCAATATGACCGCCTTTGGAATGTCCGCAGATTATTATGTCGCCGTCGGGAAAATCCTTTGCAACCCTTTCAAGATAATCAACGCAAAGCTTGTGCGACGGAATACCCTTTTTTGTATAAATATCAAGGTCTTCCTTCCAGCCGACCCATGTGTCGTCCGTGCCCCTGTAAACGACAACCTTCGTGTCGTCGGGAAGAATAAAGGTCATAGCGGCAAACTGAACGGCAGGCTCTGTTCCGAAAACGCTCTCGCAAGCGTACACCTTAACGCCCTTATATCTTACAGTCTCGGCAAGAGCCATCATTTTCTGACTGATATAGTTATTCATTAAAAAGCCGGGAGAAATATGCTTGTAGCCGTTATAAGCAAACACCTTCTTGCAAGCGTCGGAAAAGAGAACAGGCTTATCGTTAAAGCCCTTGTAAAGCACCTTTTCAAAAGGCATATAGAAAATTTCGCACAGAAGCAAATTGTCAACATCGGTAAACGGAAGCTCGCTAAAAGTCTTGTCGCCGTATTTCTTGATAAAATCTTTAGAGGTTGCCATATAATCCACGTACCTTTCAAAAAAAATATTCTTGGTAACATTTTACCACTTAATGGAAAAAAGGTCAATTTATTTTACAACTTCACTCATCGTTGAACAAATCAGAATTATATGATAGAATTATAAAAAAATAAAAAGTGAGGTTTGGTATATGAAACAGAACAAAATATGGCTTGATTGGGCTGTCGAACTGCAAAGTCTTGCGCAGGCAGGTCTCACCTATGGAAAAGATGTTTACGACAAAGAGCGTTATGAAAGAATAAGAGAAATTTCGGCTGAAATATTGTCACATATGTCGGAAATACCGATTGAAAAGGTTAAGGACATTTTCTGCAACGAAACAGGCTATCAGACGCCGAAAATCGACACGAGGGCAGCTATTTTCAAAGAGAATAAAATACTTTTAGTACGTGAAAACAACGGCGCATGGTCGCTCCCCGGCGGTTGGTGCGACGTAAATGTTTCCGTAGGCGAAAACACCGTTAAGGAAGTCAAAGAGGAATCGGGTTTGGATGTTGAAGTTGAAAGGCTTATTGCGATACAGGACCGTGCAAAGCACAACAAACCACTCTATGCCTACGGCGTATGCAAAATTTTCTCGCTTTGCCGTGTTATCGTCGGAGAGTTCAAAGAAAACATTGAAACCACGGGCTTTGAATATTTTGCAGAGGACAACTTGCCGCTTCTCGCAGGCGAAAAGAGCAACGAAGAGCAGATTAAAATGTGCTTTGACTGCTACAGGCAGGCTGACAAGTGGGAAGTAGTTTTTGAATAACAAAAGTCATAAAAAACGCTTTGTACCGTGTGATACAAAGCGTTTTTGTTTATAAAGCAAACCTTTCTATTGCCTTTCCGACGCCGTTATTTTCATTTGAATCGGTTATATAATCGGCTATCTCAAGCACGGGGCGCTGTGCGTTTTTCATTGCAACGCCAATACCTGCACTCTTTACAAGCGCAACGTCGTTATATCCGTCTCCGCAAGCCATAATTTCGGATTTATCAAGCTTGAGATATTTTCCGAGCTCACGCAAAGCAACGCCCTTATCCATATTTTTAGGCGTAATTTCCAAAAAGAACGGCTCTGAACGGAAAACCGTTACATCCTTTAGACTTTCACTCATTTCCTTTTCGGCTTTTTCGAGAACTTCAGGCTCACCCGTAATCAAAAATTTCGGAACGGGATATTTAATTTCTTCAAGAAGATTATTCGTTCTTTTAACCTCAAGCTTATTTATACTCACTTCAAGCTCAAAGTATTTGTCATTTGCTTTTTGAGTAATTGCAATATCGTCCTTATAGGTGGTTAACGGAACGCCGAGACCGTCGGCAATATCGATTATCTCCTTGACCTGCTCGACCTCAATATTTTTCTGATACACAACCTTACCCGTGCTCAAATCGGTTATCCTTGACCCGTTATAGGAAATTATATATCCCCCCCTGTTGCACAAATCAAGCTCGTTTATATATCTTTCTATGCCCTTATTCGGTCTGCCCGAAGCAATGGCGAAAATTCCGCCTTTTTCAATAAATTTGTCTATTGCATTTTTTGTTTGCGGCAAAAGCTCTTTTTCAGAATTTACAAGAGTGCCGTCAATATCGCTTACAACAAGCTTTATACTCATAAAATCACCGTAGAATATTTTAACATTTACCGTATTTTTTTCAATTCGACATTAGCACGATATTTTTGAATAAATCAACATTTTTTTATTACCTTTGACAAAATTTAACGCTTTCTCTCATATTCAAGCAGCTCATCTAATTTCCTATGGAGGTTTTCAAGTATAATTTCACATTTCAAATTGATCTTGAAATCGTCTTCCGCCCGTTCTCTGTCCTTTTGCTCCTGCCGTTTTTGGCTCATCATTATAAGCGGAGCCTGTACCGCCGCAACACAGGACAAAACAAGATTAAGCATTATAAACGGATACGGGTCAAACGGATTTTTCAGAAAATAGACGTTTATTAAAACCCATATAAGCAAAAACAGCGTAAACGCTATTATAAAAAACCAGCTGCCTGCAAACTCTGCCAATTTATCCGAAGCCCTTTGACCAAAGGTAATTTTCTTATTATCCGAAACGGATATTTTGTTTTCAAGCAAAAGCTCCGTAAGCTCGTCGTCAGACATATCTTCACGTACATCCTTGAGAATTTTTCCCAAAAGCTGATAATGAGTCATTTCTCTCCCCCTGTTCTTTCATATTTATTATAAATTAAACTGATAGAATTATACAAAAAAGGCATCAGCCGAAGCCAATGCCTTAAATGTAAATATTAAGTTATCTTTCCTCACGGAAGTAAGAAAGTCCGAGACTCTGAGGAGGCTGATTTTCTTTCTTCTGACGAATACTGATAAGAATAAGAACGATAATCGTAACAAGATACGGAAGCATCTTGATAAGCTCCTTTGCCGCAGGAGAAAGTCCGGGGATATATACGCAAATGATATAAAGTCCGCCGAAAAGGAATGAGCTTAAAATTGCCGATTTCGGTTTCCAAATAGCAAAGATAACGATTGCAACTGCGAGCCAGCCTCTGTCGCCGAAGCCGTTATTTGTCCAAGCACCGCCTGTGTAGTCCATTACGAAATAAAGACCTCCCAAGCCTGCTATTGCACCGCCGATGCAAGTTGCAAGATATTTGTACTTAATGACATCAATTCCGGCAGCGTCTGCGGTTGCGGGGTTTTCGCCGACTGCTCTGAGGTTAAGACCTACCCTTGTTTTGTTGATTACAAAAGACGCAATCAAAGCGATTATAATTGCAAGATAAGCCAAGAAGCCAAAAGAAAGGAATGTTTCGCCAAAAAGCCCTAACTTGCTTGCAAACGGAAGTGACGCCTTATAGCAAAGACCTGTTTTAATAAGAGAAATTGAGCCCGTCTCTCCGAAAAGGCTCAAAAGAGAGCCGCCGAAGAAGTTACCGATACCTACGCCGAAGGTTGTCAACGCAAGGCCTGTAACGTTCTGATTTGCTCTTAATGTAATTGTAAGGAAGCTGTAAATAAGAGCGAGCAAAGCTGAGCCGATAAGCGAAGAAAGCAACGGAATTATAACCAAAAGGAAGGTGTTGGGGTTATCCGTTGAATGCTCGTAGATATATCCGCCGATAATGCCCGAGATACCGCCAACATACATAATTCCGGGGATACCGAGGTTTAAGTTACCGCTTTTTTCGGTAATAATTTCGCCAACCGAGCCATAAAGGAGAGGTATACTCTGAATAATCGTAGCACTTATAAAAGTTAAAATCGTAGTGAGCATTATTTAACCTCCTTATGCTTTGATCTAAAGTTGATCTTATAGTTAATGAAGAATTCACTGCCTATGATAAAGAAGATAATAATACCTGTCAAAATGTCGGCAATGCTCTCATTCAAACGGCAATACGTTGCAATTTCGCCTGCACCCTTTTGAAGGAAAACTATAAGGAACGAGGTAAGCACCATAATTGCAGGATTGAACTTTGCAAGCCAAGAAACCATAACCGCCGTAAAGCCCATACCGCCTGCCGTTTCTTTTGTGATTGTGTGGTTTGTCCCCGAAACAAGCAAGAAGCCAGCTAAGCCGCACATAGCACCCGAAAGCACCATAGTACGAATTATAACCTTTTTAACATTGATACCGATATATCTTGCGGTGTTTTCACTCTCGCCGACAACGGTAATTTCATATCCCTGCTTGCTGTACTTGAGATAAATATACATAACAACGGTAAGCAACGCAACGATAAGGATATTTATAAGATATTTTTGACCGAAGAGGTTTGGCAACCAGCCTGCCTGCGATTTCATATTGATAACGCCCATAACAGCCGAGCCGCTCGGTACCCAATACATAATGCAGAACGATACGAGCTGAATTGCAACATAGTTCATCATGAGTGTAAAGAGTGTTTCGTTTGCATTCCATTTTGCTTTGAAAACAGCAGGGATAACGCCCCAAATAATGCCTGCCAAAACACTTGTAACAAGCATAATAAGAATGAGCACTGCGTTCGGTAAAGCGTCCTTTATATAGAACATACAAGCTGCCGAAGCAAGACCGCCGACAAGCACCTGTCCCTCTGCGCCTAAGTTCCAAAACTTCATCTTAAACGCCGGTGTAACTGCAAGTGAAATGCACAAGAGCATTGCAAGGTTTTGGAAAAGCGATCTAACCTTTGTAAGCGAACCGAAGTTACCTGTTACCATTGCCTTAAAGACCTGAATAGGATTGTAATGTGTGAGAAGTATAATCACTACCGAGCAAACGAGCAATGAAAATACGATTGATAAAATACGAATACCCCAAGCCTTACCCTCGGAAACGTTTCCTCTTTTGGTAATATGGATTAAAGGCTCGTGATTATGCTTTGTACCCTTACTCATTCTCGGCACCTCCGTTCGTCTGTGTCATCAAATAACCGATTTCTTCCTTCTTTGCAGTTCTGCCGTCAACAATTCCCGTGATTTTACCGGAGCCGATGACAAGTATTCTGTCACAAAGCTCGATAAGAACGTCAAGGTCCTCGCCGACAAAAACAACCGCAACACCGTGTTCCTTTTGCTGATTCAAAAGATTATAAATTGTGTATGAAGAGTTAATATCAAGTCCTCTTACGGGGTAAGCCGCCATCAAAACGGTGGGAGCAGCCGCAATTTCTCGTCCGACAAGCACTTTTTGAACATTACCGCCCGAAAGTCGTCTGACGGGAGTATTTGCGCTCGGAGTAACAACCTCAAGCTGATCGATAATCTCGTCGGCAAGGTTTTTCGGCTCCTTTCTCTGCAAGAAGAAGGATTTGCCCTTGCTATAGCTTCTCAAAAGCATATTATCGACAATATCCATATTGCCGACAAGTCCCATACCGAGTCTGTCCTCGGGAACAAAAGAGAGACGAACACCGAGAGAACGGATTTGAAGCGGAGTTTTATCACGGAGATTTTCCACCGTATCGGAATCGGGAACATTGTAAAGAATTTCGCCCTGCTCAACATTTTGAAGTCCTGCGATAGCCTCAAGCAATTCACGCTGACCAGAGCCTGCGATACCTGCAACACCGAGAATTTCGCCCGAACGAGCTGTAAACGATACATCATCGAGCACCTTTACACCCTCACGGTTTACACAGTTCAAATGCTTAACAACAAGTCTGTCCTTCGGATTTTTCGGCTCACTTCTGTTGATATTAAGGCTGATTTTCTTGCCTACCATCATTTCGGTAAGCTCACTTTCATTCGTCTCGGCGGTAATTACGGTGCCGACATATTCACCCTTTCTCAAAACAGAAACTCTGTCCGAAAGAGCCAAAACCTCATGGAGCTTATGTGTGATGATTATAATTGTTTTTCCGTCTGCTTTCATATTGCGAAGAACAGAGAAAAGCTTTGTTGTTTCCTGCGGAGTCAAAACGGCTGTCGGCTCGTCAAGGATGAGAATATCAGCACCTCTGTAAAGAACCTTTATAATTTCAACCGTCTGCTTTTCGGAAACCGACATTTCATGAATTTTTTTGTTCGGGTCAATATCAAAACCGTATTTTTCAGCGATTTCGGCAACTTTTTGCGTCGCCTTTTTGATATTGTAACCGCCCTTTTCATTGAGTCCGAGAACAATGTTCTCGGCTGCGGTAAATACATCTACAAGCTTAAAATGCTGATGTATCATACCGATTTTATAGTCGAATGCGTCCCTCGGAGAACTGATAACGGCTTCCTCTCCGTTTATGAAAATCTGACCCTCGTCGGGGTAATAAATGCCCGAGATCATATTCATAAGCGTGGTTTTACCGCTTCCGTTCTCGCCGAGTAACGAAAGAATTTCACCCTTATACGCACACAAATTAACATTGTTGTTTGCGACAACAGAGCCAAATCTTTTAGTGATGCCTTTTAATTCCAAAGCAACTTTACCCATTGATTCTTTCCTTTCTTCCCTGCGTTATTTATGACAGCTGTCAATTACGCTAAACTTAATCTTGAAAACAAAAAAGCCGTACTTTATGCGGCTGTACTCTTTTCAAAACTAACTATAATATTTTAATAAATAAGCAACAAATTCGGGCGGAGCGTAAACTCCGCCCGAAAATAAATTATTTTTTGATTGATGCAGTATCTTCGGTAATGCCGTCGATAACAAGATCAAAGTAAGGAGCTGAACGGAACTTAGACTCCTGGAATACGCCGTTTGCAACAACCTCTGTATCCGGTGTAAACTTGTCGTCCGAGTCAACGTCAGCCATATAGCTTTTAAGAGTTTCACCCTTAACTGTGAACTTAGAAGTATCAAATACATTCAAAGTGCCTGCTTCGAACTGAGCCTTAACTTCGTCAAGTTTAGCCTGTGTGCCTTCAGCAGCGACAGTGGTGTTAAGCTCTGTGAGCTGAACCATACCGTCCTTGATAGAACCTGTGTAGTCAGTGGGAACAGCAGTGCCGTTAACAGCAGCTTCGTACATCATCTTGAAGTAGGGAGCCCAATAAATCTTTGAAGAAATAATAGCTGTGTTCGGTCCCATTGAAATTGTGTTTACGTTGTAAGCAACGTTCGGAACACCCTTCTCTTCGCAAGCCTTCGGAGCACCCTCAGAGTCAGCGTGCTGAGAAATAAGAACACAACCGTCGTTGATAAGCTTGAGAGCAGCTTCACGCTCAAGAGCGATATCAAACCAAGAGTTTGTGTATGTAACCTTCATTGTTGCACTCGGGCAAACTGAACGAGCACCGAGATAGAATGAAGTGTAACCTGATTTAACCTCTGCGTACGGGAAAGCTCCAACATAGCCGATAACAGCCTTGTCAGCTGTGATTTTGCCTGAAGCGATCATTTCGTTGAGCTTCATACCTGCAGCAACACCTGCAAGATAACGGCCTTCGTAAATGCTTGCGAAAGCATTGTGGAAGTTGTTAAGCTTTTCTGTGTGAGCCATTGTACCTGTTGCATGATAGAACTGAACGTTTGTGAATTCCTTAGCAGCCTGAAGAACATAAGTCTCGTGACCGAAGGAGTCAGCAAAGATTGCGGTACAGCCTGCCTCAACAAGCTCAGAAGCTGCAGTGTAGCAAGCATCGTTTTCGGGGATGTTTGTCTTTATAAGAACCTGATCGTCTGTAAGACCGAGCTCTTTCTGAACATCCTTGAGAGCGTTGATGAAGTTTGCGTCGTAAGTTGAGTTTTCATCATGGAGACAGATAAGACCGATTTTAACAGCCTTTTTGTCGTCTTTGGTACCGCCGCAAGCAGCAAATGAGAAAATCATTGCAACAACGAGAGCAAGTGCCAAAATTTTGGTGAACTTTTTCATTTTTTGACCTCCAAAAAATATTTTAACGGGCCTCCCCGTTTATTAACAAATCAATGTCTGAATACGATTTCCCCTGTTTCGTCGTTCATTGACTCAACAATAGCGAGCGATTCGACACGCACGCCCTGTTTTCTGAGGTTTTCCCCTCCGGGCTGAAAGCCCTTTTCAATTACAATTCCCGCACCGACAACCGTTGCGCCTGCCTGATTGATTATTTTGATAAGACCCTCAAGAGCCTTACCGTTAGCAAGAAAGTCGTCGATTATAAGAATTCTGTCCTCCGGCTTAATGTAGCTTTTGGAAACTACTATTTCATATTCTCTGCCGTGAGTAAAAGAAACAACCTTGCTTGAATAAACATCGTCCGAAAGGTTGGTTGTTTTATTTTTCTTTGCAAAAACAACGGGTACATTATTAAAAGACTGCGCAGTTACACACGCTATACCAATGCCCGAAGCCTCTATGGTAAGTATTTTAGTAACATCGCAATCTTTGTACAATCTTGCAAATTCTGCACCTATTTCAGAGTAAAGCTCAATATCTATCTGATGATTAAGGAAGCTGTCAACCTTAAGGACATTGCCTTTTTTAACAACGCCGTCTTTAATAATTCTCTGCTCAAGTAATTCCATTTTTCCCTGCTCCCAAAGCTTCAAAAATAATATACTAGTATATTACTATATTCGACATAATTTTGCAAGTGTAAAATAGCACAAATTAAAACAAACAGGCGGTCAAAAATTTGACCGCCTATGCAATTATATTCCGATTGTCAATATTTCAAAAGGCTTGTACTCGATTTTATCGCTCTCATAAAGGACGTCCTCAAGCATATTCAAAACCTTAACGGGCTTCGGGAATTTGAGCGTTCCCCTCTTACCGTCCTGCTCCGAAAGTCTTACTACAATGTGCTTTCCATCCTCGGAACGCTTCATTGCCTGCAAAAACAGACCTGAAAATTTATTAGCGCACGATACATCCGCCTTTGTAAGCGGAACGTTATATTCAAATGCCTTGTTATTTATTTGAGCGTCAACGAAAGAGCCTGAATGAGGCATAAGCATATAGCAAAAATCGTGCTTACCCATATCGCTTTCAATATCGGGGCGAACGGTTCCTCTCAAAAGGCTTAACGACATTGAATTTTCGCAAAGTCCTACGCCGTATTTGTCCTCGTTTATGAGTGCAACGCCGCCGCCTTGCTCTGCAAGGTCAACCCATTTATGACAGCAAACCTCAAAGCGTGCTTTCTGCCAAGAGGTGTTGGAATGAGTTTCACGCTTGATATAGCCTGCGCTTGTGTCGCAAACAGCCTCTCTTGTAAGAACATTACAATCATACTGTGCTTTTACAAGCCTACGGCGTTCCTTCCAATCGACAATGTTTTCAATTTCTATTCCTCTCGAACGGCGGAAAAATCTGATAATTCGTTTCCATTTGCTTTCGCCGATTTTAACGGTAACTGTAAACTCCGCACTCTCGCTGTCTTTATTGAGTAAGCAAAGTTCTTTTGTGAGTTCCGGAATAATCTCTTTGTCTTTATAATTCGGAAGAATATCCCAAGCGTCATACACACCGGGGTTATCTTCGTAGACCTTGAGCTTATTAAACTCGCCGTCAACCCATTCTCTGTCGTTTTCCTTATCGAAAAGACTTGCCATACTGCCGTCGGGATTGAATTTAATCCTATAAAAAGGTGTTTCGACAAAATCTCCGATTGTTATCCAATCCGCTTCGTCGGTTGTTTCGTCGATTATATCTCCGTTTGACAAAGCGGACAATTTCGGAATTGCCCAAAATCCGTTTTTCCCGTGTCTTATTGTTCTACCGTTTTCGTCTTCGATAAAGGTCAGAGAATTTCTGTCAAAATTCAAGGAGTTAAAGTATTTTTCGCCTGAATTTATAATCAAATCAAGCTGTTTGTCAACCCACTCATAATCGGCAATCGCATCCTTATAAACGGGATTTATATGACTGCCCGGCAAAATATCGTGAAATTGATTTATAAGAAGCTTTTTATAGCATTCTTCAAGTGTTTTTGACGGATATTCAGCACCCGAAGCCGAACGCAAAACAGAAATAATTTCCGCTTCACGGATTTTATATTCAAGTCTGCGGTTATACTGCTTGAGCACGGATTTTGTGGTAAATGTGCCTCTGTGCATTTCAAGGTAAAGCTCGCCGTCCCACTTTTCAAGCTTATCGTTATTTTTGAAATTCTTTTCAAGGAAGTCCTTGCCTGAAATATGCTCGGTTTTCGGCATAGCGGAAATTTTATCAAAACGCTTCATCATTTCAAGCATTTCCTCGGTTACACCGCTGCCGCCGTCTCCGTAGCCAAACATAGACATAGTTTGACCGCCCGTGTTCTTGTCTTGATACGCTTCCCAATTTTCCTGAATTTGCGAGGGCATATTCCATGTTATAAAATGAGTCGGCGGAACGCAGGCATATACCTCGCTCGCATCGATGCCCTTCCAAATAAAGTTGTTATGCGGAAATCTGTTTGTGTCATTCCAAGTTGACATCTTATTTGAAACGAAATAATCAATTCCGCTTTTTTTAAGTATCTGCGGTAAAATCCAGCTGTTTCCGAACACGTCGGGAAGCCAACAGTTATTTACGGTAATTCCGAATTTCTCTCTGAAATACTTTTGTCCGTAAAGGCATTGTCTTATAAGGCTTTCAGCCGCAGGAATATTGCAGTCAGGCTCGACATACATACCGCCGACGGGCTCAAACTGACCGTTTCGGATTTTCTCTTTAAGCTCTTCAAACACGTCGGGGTAATACTTTTCAAGCGTTTCATAGGTGTATGCCTGCGTATGAGTATATTTGAACTCGGGATACCTATCCATTAAGCGCAGCTGTATGAGTATTGTACGCAAATTTTTCTGCACGGTGTGTATTCTTCGCCAATAATATGCAAGGTCAAGATGGGAATGTGCAACAAGTGCCACATCGCCGTTTCCCTTGTAATCGGTATTTGCATAAATTACATTTTCAATGTACTCTTTCGCTTCTTTAACGCCTGCAATGCTTTCTTCATCGTCAAAGCATATACAATTCATTGCATTGTTAAGCTCACGGTTAAGGAAAGCCCTATAATCCTCATTGAAATAATCGCTTTCGGCAATATTCAAAAGCACCTCAAAATCGTAGACCAAATCAAGCACATCGTGGTCAACGGTAGCAAGGTAAGCACCCTCAAAAATCTGACGGCAACCCCTTACCGATAAAGATTCGGGATTTCTCTCGTCATCGGGCTTTGAACGGTTATAGCCCTGCATTTCAATATGTAAATCGTCGCTGTCAACATAGCCTGAAAGCAGAACTCTGTCTCTGTTAGGGTCAACGCCGCCGACATATTTGCCGTTGACCTTTATTATTATTTCAGCAGCTGTTTTAAGAGTGAGCCAAAGTTCCTTGCCTTTTAACGATTCAGGGATTTTAACGTCGCCCTTTATAAAAGCCGTGCCGTCGGGAGTGAAATACATGTCGCCCTTTTTCAGCGGTTTGTATTCATCGGAATAGTATTCATAATTCATTTCCGAAACCTGCCTTGCATCTCTGATCTGCAAGGTGTCGATTTCGTATTTATCACGCACTATATATCTTTTAAGCCAACCGAAACGAAGCTGCGTCCACTCCTCGGGGCGCATACTTCTTCTGACTACCTTTATGTGTGCCATAGTTTTTCTCCTTACTTATCCCAAAAATACGGCTTTTTTCTTACAGCCTTAATTTTAACGTCTATGCCCTGATCTTTTTTTATTTCGCTTTCAATCCAAGCGATGCAGCGTTCAAGTATCAGGCACTTTGAGCACTCGCCCTTGAATATAAGCTCAAGCGTTTCGCCGTCAAAGGACGAAAACTCAACCCAGCCTCCGTCCCCTTGAATTTTAGGACTTATAATATTAAATATATAATCTCTCATTTTATCCTCCGACAACGCTCGTCAACTTGTCTCTAAGCACTTTGAGCGTATTTTCCGCTTCGTTTCTGTCCGATTCACAAACCGAATAATATATTTTCAGCTTTGGCTCTGTGCCCGAAGGTCTTATCGCAAACCAAGTGCCGCCGTTAAATACAAACTTCAAAACATTCTCTTTCGGTAAAGCTCCTACACCCTTTGAATAATCAATAACCTCGCTTATTCCGTCAAACATTGCTTTACCGTCTGCTCTGAAAGTATCCATAATTTCTTTAATTCGCTTTGTGCCGTCAATTCCCTTTAGCACAAAAGAATCAAGGCTGTCTATGAAATAGCCGTATTTTGCATATAGACCTTCAAGTGCATCGACAAGCGTTCTGCCGTTGTTTTTATGATAAGCCGCCATCTCACAAATTAGCATAGAAGCGACAACCGCATCCTTATCTCTTGCGTGCATTCCGACAAGATAGCCGTAGCTCTCCTCATAGCCTATCACAAATTCATTTTTCTTTGATTTTTCGTAAGCGTTTATTCTGTCGCCTATATACTTAAAGCCCGTGAGCGTTTCGACAATATTCAAGCCGTAGCTTCTTGCTATATTCGCTCCGAGGTCGTTCGTTACAATGGTCTTTACAAGAGTTGATTTATTGTTAAGGCTGTCCTTTTTATGCGAAAGCACAAAATCAACAAGCAATGCGCCCATCTGATTACCCGAAATGAGCCTATATTCTCCGTTATGTAAAACAGCTGTACCTACTCTGTCGCAATCGGGATCTGTTCCGAGTACAATATCTGCATTTTCTCTTTTAGCCTGTTCAATTCCGAGTGTGAGCGCATCCTTTTCTTCGGGATTCGGAGAACGCACCGTAGAGAAATTTCCGTCGGGAAGCTCCTGCTCCTTTACCACCGAAACATTAAAATCACGCAAGACCGTTCTTACAGGGATATTTCCCGTTCCGTGAAGCGGAGTATATATGATTTTAAGGCTTGATTTTTCACGATAGAGTGATTGCGTTTCAACGGCACTTATAAATGCGTCAAGAACATCCTTTCCGACATATTCAAAAAGTCCGTCCGCTTCTGCTTTTGAAAGCTCTGCGTGCTCGACGTTTCTAATATCCGAAACAGCGTTTACATAGGAAATGACCTTATTTGCAAGCTGCGGTACAAGCTGACAGCCGTTTTCGTCATATATTTTATACCCGTTATATTCCTTTGGATTGTGGCTTGCCGTTATAACGATACCCGCCGTACATTTAAGATATTTAACGGCAAACGACAGCACGGGAGTCGGCATAAGCGTATCAAAGAGATAGACTTTGATTTTGTTATAAGTCAACACCTCTGCCGCATAGAGAGAAAACTGTTTTGAATTATTTCTTGAGTCATAAGCGATAACAACGCTTTTGTCCCCTTGAAATTCATTGTTGAGATAATCGGCAAGTCCTTTTGTCGCCTTACTCACGGTGTATTTGTTCATTCTGTTTGCGCCTGCGCCCATTATTCCACGCAATCCGCCTGTTCCGAATTCAAGGCTTTTATAAAATCTGTCCTCTAACTCTTTTTCATCGGTTATTTTTTCAAGCTCCGCACGGGTTTCCCCGTCGAACGAAAGCCATTTTTCGTATTCTTTTTTCCATTCCATAGTTTTCTCCGCCTTTCAGTTGAAAATTTTATCACAATGATTTTTCACAGTCAATAAAACAGTTGCTTTAATTTCAAAAATTGATATAATAAAAGAAAGGTTAGGAGGCTTTTTATGGAAAAGTTCAAATTAAATATTGAGTACAAGGCGGGCAACACCGTTTACAAGACAAATCTTTTTGAAACACCTGATTTCAAAATCAATTATAAGGCGTCAACACAGCGCATAAGGCTTGACCTTAAAACAAAGGTGCCGATTGAAATTCTCAATCTCACAGTTACGGTGCCTTATGCTTTTGACGTTGACGACAGGGTTTTCCCCAACGGCTATCAATCTTGGACCGACTGCCGTGAGATGTTCGTAAACGAAGTTCCTCAGTACACGGTTTTACCGGCAACGCTTGTGTTCCGTCACACTCTTTTAGGCGCTTCGGGCTCTTATAATTTCACAGAGAATATTAAGAAGTCCGGTGTATTTACCGCATTTTCTTATCTTTATGTCAGAAACGGCTCTGAATACGATTTATTTGCTTCTTTGAGCGAAAGAAACGGCTACACAATCATCAGAACAGATTGTGAAAAGGGCGAAATCAACATTATCAAAGACCTTGAGGGCGTTGTTTATAACGGCGAATACAATATCTTTGATGTTGTAAACTTAACCGGCGAAGAGGACGAGGTTTTCGACAAATGGTTTGCTCTTATGAATATCGAGAAGCCTACTGCAAAGGTTAAAAACGGCTACACAACCTGGTACAATTACTACTCAAACATCAATGAAAAGATTGTCACAGACGACCTTGAAGCACTTTCAAAAATTGATGCCGATGTTGATATTTTCCAAATTGATGACGGCTATCAGACAGCGACGGGCGATTGGCTTTCGATTGATTTCAAAAAATTCCCTCACGGAATGAAAGCGGAAGCGGACGCCATTCACAAAAAAGGTATGCTTGCAGGTCTTTGGCTTGCTCCGCTCGGTGCGCAGTTTACCTCGAACATTCTCAAAACTCATCCCGAATGGTTTATAAAGGACCAAAAGGGCAAGCTTGTGAAATGCGGTCCTAACTGGGGCGGCTTCTGTGCACTTGACATTGAAATTCCCGAGGTTCGTGATTATATCAAGCACTTCTTTGATGTTGTTCTCAACGATTGGGGCTTCGACCTTGTAAAGCTCGACTTTTTGTATGCGGCTTGCCAAATTCCGAATCACAACAAAACAAGAGGTCAGCTTATGTGTGAGGCTATGGACTTCTTGAGAGAATGTGTCGGCGACAAACAGATTTTAGGCTGCGGCGTTCCGCTTATGCCCTCATTCGGCAAGGTTGACTATTGCAGAATCGGTGCGGATATGGATCTTAAATGGGACAGTAAAACCTTTACTCACAGAGAATTTGTTTCAACCAAAAACACTCTCGGAAACTCAATTTTCCGCCGTCAGTTAAACGGCAGAGCGTTCTTAAACGACCCTGACGTTTTCCTGCTCCGTGATAACAATATGCAATGCACTTTTGAACAGAGAAAAATCATTGCTACCGTAAACAAGCTTTTCGGAAGCGTGCTTTTCACATCCGATAATGTCGGCGATTACAGGCAGGAGCAGCTTGACGAACTTCTCAAAGTATTCTCAAAGGACGATATTAAAATTCTCCGTGCTGAATTTATGTATGACAACAGACGGGTAATTGACATTGACTATATCATCAATGAAAAATTTGAGAATTTCCGCTTTGACCTCGAAAACGGCAAAATTTTATAAACAACGCAATAATTAACGGCTTGAGAATTCAAGCCGTTATTTTTTTACCTATTTAATTTTCAGCGTTTTAAGATATACCTTTTGTTCATCTGTTATTCGGTAGCTTTCAATCGCTTTTTGAATTGCCTTATTATGACTCCAACGGTCAAGCAGGTTATTTTCAATCACTTTAACAGAGCTTTCCCATTGCTTTGCAAGGGCAGTTGCAAAAAACCACGCTTTCATCATATTCAAATAATAATCTTCGCTTCTGAGTGTGTATATCTTTTCAAGGTATTCCTCTTTGAAAGCTTCGTCGAGAAAATGAGCCATAAGCATACCCATTGCAAAACGTTTTGTGTAGGTCTTATCGCTTTCAAGCCAACGGTCAATATCGTTTATAAGCCTGTCCTTATTTTTTGGAAAAGCCTTCGGCTTCAGTAAATCGCAGGTCGCCCAATTATCAACATAAGGCAAAAAATCATCAAGATATTTAACCGTTTTATCATAATCGGAAAATCCGCAAATAATAAAGCCGTGAACATTGCTTTCCTCATAGAATTTATGCGGAAGTTCAAACAAAAACTCGTCAATATCCTCTCTTTTTGAAAAAGCCCTCGCTATGCTTCTAACCTGCGGAGAACGCACGCCGATTATGCTATTTTTATCGTAATCGGGCATTAGCTTTGAATGAAAATCACGGTATTTCAAGTCCTGACAGCTAAAAAGCTCTGCTCTTATTTCATCGGTAATCATACTTTCCCCTTAAAGACCCTCAAATGTGTATCTCGGCTTTTTTGCACTCTTTTTTCCGTATTCGATAGCTTCGGTCGGACAATAGCTTATGCAAGCCATACAGTGAGTGCAATTACCGTTCCATACAGGCTTATTATTTTCAAGCTTTATGTTGTTAAGCGGACAAAGACTGACGCATTTACCGCAACCGATACATTTATCACTTACAAAAAATGCCTTATCCTTTACGCACAAGGGATAAAAAATCGGGTTTACAACGCTGCTCATAAACTTATCGTACAAATTATTTCTCGGTGTAGCAAGCTCTTTGCCGTCATCTATGCAATCAAGCATTTTTTCAATATCATTCTCCGAATTTGCAACGATTTTCCTCGCCTCATCCTTTTCGGGTACGCCGAACAACGCAATATAATTTTCGGGCATAACAATCTGTGCAGTACCCATATATTGCAAATTCTTTTCCCCTGCCAAAGCCGAATTATACTTTGCAGAATTGCCTATTTCTCCTCCGCAGGTCATAACAAACCATATTTTTTCAGCACCGACAAGTTTTACTTTTTTAAGGAAATCGCTCACAACAGTAGGTATTCTCCAAGCATAGGTCGGAGTTACCAAAACAACGTTTCCCCCTGTTTCTATATCAGAAAAATCCTCTGCTTTTATTCTGTCATTAAGGCAAAGCAAAGCTTGATTTGTTCTTTCCGATATTCTGTTTGCGATATAACGGCTGTTTCCCGTTCCTGAAAAATATAAAATCATAATGCTGTTCCTTTATCAAGCTAAAATTTGCTTTATTTCATCAAGATTTTCAACGAAATAAATGCCCTCTTGCCTTTCCGTTGTTGAAAGTCCCATATCAATCATATGTGAAAGCAAGGTTTTAAGTCCGTCATAATATCCGTTGAGATTATATAAAATACAAGGTGCGTCAAGGTGTCCGAGAGACACCTTTGACATAATTTCCGCAATTTCCTCAAGCGTTCCCGTGCCGCCCGGGAAAGCGATAAAAGCGTCGCCCAATTCTATCATTTTATTCTTTCTCTCCGACATATCTTCGGTTATGATAAGCTCTGTAAGTCCGTCATATTGAAGCTCTGCGTCAATAAAAAACTGCGGCTCAACGCCCGTTACCTTACCGCCTGCCGAAAGAACACTGCTTGCGATAACACCCATAAGTCCCGAATCCGAACCGCCGTACACTAAATCGTTACCGCTTTTGCCTATCCATTTACCGAACTCAATTACCGCATCTTTTAACGCTTTATCGTTACCCTCAAGTGCACCGAGATATACCGTTATATTCATAAAATCCGCCTCACAATTATAAACTAACAGTATTTTATCTTTTTAACGAAATAAAGTCAATAACAAGTAACATTACAAGCAAAAATCAAGCGGACAATTCAAATGAACTGTCCGCCTTATTTTGATTATTTGTTAAGCTTAAAGGTCATATACACGGGGTTATGATCAGAATACTTAAACTGAAGGTCATAAACATCGCTGTTTGTAACGGTAACGTTATCGGAAACTATAAAGCCGTCAACAGTAAGAACAAACTGCTTGTCGTGATACGGACCGTCGGCATTTCTGCACGAAGGAATCGGATTTTCTTCATTGTAAGGAGCAACAATTTTGAGATTTGTTCCGTCAAACAGTTTTGAGTCAACAGGCTGTGCCCAAGTGTAATCTGCGCCGTCAATTCCGAAAATCTTGCCCGAATCGCCAAGCAAGTCCTTATTGAAGTCGCCGCCTGCGATACAATAATTGCCTTTTTCATATTCCGCCTGCATATCACTTATAAGCATTTTGAGCTGATCGGTTGCGATTGTTCCGTCGGAAGTGTATGCCGAGAGATGAAGCGTATAAAGCACAAGCTCTTTGCCGTTTTCAACGGTAATTCTCGAAACGGAATAGCAACGGTCAAGGTCAACGAATTTCATAAAGCCGTTTTCAATAGGCAAGCTGCGTCTTAAACCGCTTTCGATATTAAACTTTGACATTGTCATCATACCCGCATAGGATTTGCCGTGAGGCTCGGTAATCGGATAGAAAAGATACGGACTGTCGAAGTTTACCGTAAATGCCGAATCGTAGCCGTCAAGCTTATTGCGAAGTGCTTCCTCCTGGTCATAGTGATAACTGCGAGTTGCTTTTTTGTCTACCTCCTCGATAAGAAGAATATCGGGGTTTTCGGATTTAAGAAAATCGCCGATTCCGTCAATTACACTCTTAACAGACTCCTCGGAGTTAGCACGGCTCTTTGTACCGCCGTCCATAAAGAAGCCGAAGTCGGGTGTATAAGCCGCAAAACCGATATTGTACGAAATGACCTTATACTCTTTATCGACAAGAGCCGCTTCATTTGTAACGTCGTTAATTTGCAACGCTTGCTTGTCCTCAATTCTGTGGTAGTCAATCATAACATAAGCGACATATCCGCCTACAATCAAAACCGCCACAAGAAGAATAATCAAAATGATTTTTAGTACCTTTTTTGCCTTTACTGACACATAACCACCCTTTTTCTTGTTATTTTGTAAAAAAATTATCGATGTGATGGTTAGAATTATAGCACTATTTCATATATTATTCAAGTCAAAGAACAAAACTGTAAATAAATTCTTTTTATTATACTTATTTAATTTCATTAATTGAAGGCGTGTTTTACTTTTACAGATAGGGCATAACAGCCATTCCATTCTCATTTTGATTTTTTATCAAAGGCGTTAGTAATTGCAACGATAGCAGAAAACATAACTCCCGCAACAACCCAAATTACCCAACTCTGTCCCCAATTATTTGATGATAGACTATATCCCACATATACTGCTGTTGTAATTACCCAATATGCAGTATATACAGCAGCCGCAATAGACGGTTTTTCCTTGTTCTCTTTAGAATATTCTCCCTCTTGCAAAAGTTTTTCATAGCTTGCCCATATGATACCCGTCTTAATAAAACAAATCACACCTACGCCTGCAATAAGAAACGAAAAGGAAAGCATAGCCATTAGAAATAGGTCGTTATCAGCGTCAATTATTGCTCCGACAAAAAGAGGAATCAAGGCAGAAATACACAAACAAGTTCCCACAATATTATTCTTTGTGTGCAAATCTTTGTATTTTGCTTTGCGTTCTTTAACCATTCCACTCACGCCATACTCGGTTTCAAATTTTTCTTTTTCCAAATATGCAAAGGGAGCGGTTTTGCTACCACTTGATATAAACATTACGGCGGCTATTGCTACAAAAATAATAAGAACAATCATTCCAATTCCACCTGCAATATCTTCGTTCAAGCCGCCTGCCGTACTTTCACTAATTGCACCCAACATCAAAAGAGCTATCGGAGATAAGATACACAAAAAAGCAGCATACGCTATTGTTTTAGCTGTCCTTGATTTTACAGAGAGAAAAGCATTTGCTTCCTCCATAGAGACACGCTTTAATGACGGTATATCATTGGACGAGTTGATATGCTCAGCTTGCTCAATTTCGTCTTTAAGTAAATAATCTGTACTTACTCCGAATAGTTCGGAAAGGCGTATCATTTTATCAAGGTCAGGAACAGATTGTGCTCCCTCCCATTTTGAAACAGATTGTCGTGTTACATTCATTTGTTCAGCTAATTCCTCTTGTGACCAGCCTGCTTTTTTTCGTAACAAAATAAGTTTATCGGCAAAAATCATAATTATATCCTCCTGTTAACGTGATGTTATACTCATATTTTAGTGATTTATAAAGTTGCTAACCACCAACCAGCACCATTCAATGTGTCAACTGACAGTTGCAACTGCCGAAAATTCCTTTTTCACTTCCCGTTGTTTTTCTTTCTCCTATCTATCGGCTTCTTCGCATCTTTTGGTATGAGCCACACTCTGCTTAAATGCACAATGCCTTCAATCCTGTTTTCAGAACATAGTATCTATATTCTTCGTTGCTTTCATCATAAATGTACTTGTCCATTAAAAATCCTCCGTTATAATATATTCGCACATATGTCACAGTTCTCCGATTGCCACACTCTGTTATATCTTGTTATGAGATTTTCTTGCCCTTGATTTTGCCCTTATAAGCAGTCGGGGAAAGAGTAAACTTGTGTGAAATCATAGGCGAACACATTGCGATAAATCCTTTATTTTCAAGGCTTTTGGAGGATTTTATTGATAACCTATGGAGAGCAATAATCACTCATAATTTTATGGTTTTCAAATTCCGATTTGCATTTTCATTTATTATAGAAAAGGATTTTATCTCTCTCAAAGGGCAAGTTGGCAAACCGGAAGTTGCCGTTGTGAAGGTTATGCTCATTTTGCGTTATTACTCTTCCGAACTCCGTCATTCATTCTTTTCACTTTGCGTTTCAATACAAAATATTGAACGAGCCAAGTGATGACGAAAATTGCAACGAATATTCCTACATATGAAAGAATACCAATGGCATTATGCTTCATCCAATTCGTAATATAGGCAATCGGAAACATCGTAACACAGGCAATGGAAAAGTAAATTCCGCTTTGCTTTGCAAGGCTCCACGAATCAATTTCCCAAATAACGGAAGCCATTGCAAAGCCTGTACCCAAAATTCCGCAGAGAATTGTTTGAAGAATAACTGCGTTTAATTCATTTTTCATTGTATCAATCAGCTCAGGGGTGACAGGATAGAACGAACCATCTCCTATGCACATTGATATAATCACAGTTATTACAAAACCGATAGCAATGCCGAGAGGGAATCCGAGAAGCCCACGCTGAATCATCTTTTTTTTCATTTTTACCACCTCATATTCCTAATAATTGTTTGATCTTGGCGACAAAACGCCTTGAAACATAAGTAACCCTCCCATTTGAAAGCGTGACACAAATTGTTCCTGCAAAGCTTAAATCAAAACCCTTGACTTTTCTCAGATTGATAATATCCGAGTTTGATATTCGGACAAAAAAGTTGCTGTCCAGCCGCTGCTCCATTTCGTAAAGCCGCAGACGGAGCGTGTACTCACCGTGATTTGTTTCGGCAAACACTTTGCCCGATGCAGCAAAAATGCGGTAAATATCAAACGGCTCCAACACTTCGACAATATCATCTTTGAATCCGGCAATCATTTTCGGCTGCTCGTCTGAAAGCCTTTTCATGATTTCATTGATTTCGTCGGTCATTTTGTTTGTCACAACGATGATTTTGGGTTCCTTGCAGTTCTCATCTAACTTGATTTCAATTTGCATTTGCTCACCTCCTCTTTGTTACGGTTACAGTATAAGAAAATCGAGAATTGATTTCCACCGATTCTCGATAGGTGGTCGTTTTCAGACCATAGACGGAAGATTATATAAATAATCTTCCTCACAAATTCCGATTGTCATTTTCATTTATTTTAGAAAATGGGCAATCACGATTGGAATTGCCCAAATACTTTATTTTTGCTTATCAATAGAGCTTTGCACCTGCCGGAATTCTGTCATCAACCATCAAAAGGTTCAGTCCTTCGTGACCGTCTTCCTCGTGTACTGCTGAAAGCAGCATACCTTCGGAATCAATACCCATCATCTTTCTCGGTGGCAGGTTCACGATAGCGATTGCTGTCTTACCAACAAGCTCTTCCGGCTCGTAATACTCGTGAATACCGCTTAAAATCACACGGTCTTTGCGTTCGCCGTCATCTAATGTAAACTTAAGAAGCTTCTTTGACTTCGGTACTGCTTCGCAAGCTAAAATCTTAACTGCTCTGAAATCAGACTTACTGAATGTATCGAAATCTACCATCTCTTCGAAGATTGGCTCAATCTTCACATTAGAGAAATCAATCTTTTCAGCAGTTTTTTCTGCTGCTTCGGATACAGAAGCTTTGCTTGCCTTTTTGTCTGAATCAAGCGATTTCATCGTCGGGAAAAGCAAAACATCACGGATTGCGGGGGAATCGGTAAGAAGCATAACCATTCTGTCGATACCGAATCCGATACCGCCTGTGGGAGGCATACCGAGCTCAAGTGCATAAAGGAAGTCCTCGTCTGTGTGGTTTGCCTCTTCATCGCCCTGTGCGAGCAATTCCTCCTGCGCCTTAAAGCGTTCACGCTGGTCGATCGGGTCATTAAGCTCCGAATAAGCGTTTGCCATTTCCCAACCGTTCATAAAGAATTCAAAACGCTCAACATAGTCGGGGTTTTCGGGTTTCTTCTTTGTAAGCGGAGAAATCTCAATCGGGTGATCCATTACAAATGTCGGCTGAACAAGGTGCTCCTCGACAAACTCCTCAAAGAAGAGGTTGAGAATGTCGCCCTTTTTATGTCTTTCCTCATATTCAACATGGTGCTCTTTTGCAACAGCTCTCGCCTGCTCAAGCGTTTCAATCTCGTTAAAATCAACGCCCGAATACTTTTTAACGGCGTCAAGCATTGTTATTCTCTCAAACGGCTTGCCGAGATCCATTTCGATACCGTTATAAGTGATTTTAGTTGTGCCGAGAACCTCTTGTGCAACAAATCTATAAAGATTTTCGGTAAGGTCCATCATACCGTGATAATCGGTATAAGCTTGATAAAGCTCCATAAGCGTAAACTCGGGGTTGTGCCTTGTATCAAGTCCCTCATTACGGAAAACTCTGCCGATTTCGTAAACTCTCTCCATACCGCCGACAATAAGCCTTTTAAGGTAGAGCTCAAGCGAAATACGAAGCTTAACATCCTCGTCAAGAGCGTTGAAATGTGTTTCAAACGGTCTTGCAGCCGCACCGCCTGCGTTGGGGACGAGCATGGGGGTTTCAACCTCCATAAAGCCCTGTGAATCAAGATAACGACGGATAGTGCTGATTATCTTTGAACGGTTGATAAAGGTCTGCTTTGACTCTGCGTTCATGATAAGGTCAATATATCTCTGACGGTATCTTGTGTCTGTATTTGTAAGCCCATGGAATTTCTCGGGCAAAATCTGAAGGCTCTTTGAGAGAAGCACAAGCTCAGTTGCGTGGAGAGAAATCTCACCCGTTTTAGTCTTGAAAACCTCGCCTTTAAGGCCGACAATATCGCCGATATCCATTTTCTTGAATGCCTTATATTCCTCTTCGCCTATGCAATCCCTTGCAACATAAGACTGAATATTGCCCTTTAAGTCCTGAATATTGCAAAACGAAGCCTTACCCATTACACGTTTTGACATAAGTCTGCCTGCAACGGTAACGGTCTTGCCCTCAAGGGACTCAAAATTTTCTTTAATATCTGTGCTGTGATGGGAAACGTCATACTTTGTAATAACAAAGGGGTCGTTGCCTGCATCCTGCAATTCCTTTAATTTGTCAAATCTGATTTGACGAAGCTCATTAACATCCTGCTGAGCCGCATTGTTCTGATTGTTTGTCTGTGCCATATTTTCACTTCCGATTTACTAAAAAATATGGGCGGACTTGCCGCCCGAGTATTTTATTTTTATGAAATAGCCTTAACTGTAAAGCTACGAATACCGATAGGCGCTTCTACCTGAACGTCATCGCCGACCTTTTTGCCCAAAAGAGCCTTGCCGACGGGGGATTCGTCAGAAATCTTGCCTGCATCGGGATCAGCCTGTGCATAGCCAACAATCTTATATGAAAATTCATTTTTCTTGTCATCAACGATTACAACGTTTGAGCCAATGTGAATGACGTCCTTGCTCAATGAGGACTCATCAAACACCTTAGCGTTTTTGAGCATATTTTCAAGCTCATTTATGCGTGCCTCAAGCTTTGCCTGATCACTCATCGCCTCATCATACTCGGCGTTCTCTGAAAGGTCGCCGTAGCTTCTTGCAACCTTGATTTTTTCCGCAGCTTCTTTACGTCCGACGGTTTTTAAGTTTTCAAGCTCGTCCTGTAATTCTTTATAGCCCTCGGCATTAAGCAAAGTTTCCTGTAACATATTGTTAAAACTCCTTTCGGCTTTTGCCCATATACAAATGAATATTATACGGGAAATTTCATTTAATGTCAATAGAGCCGAACGGAAAAACATTTTCAAATACTACATTCATTTTGTCATATTTGAGCTCGGAAAGACTTTTGAGCGCACAAGCCTCAAAAAGTGCCGAGGCAAAGGTCAGCTTATCGACGCCGACAGGCAACAGGCTTTCGGGATATTTCGGCAAGCTTATCCCGTCTCCCTTTAATATGTTATACCCGTTTTCGCCGCACCTTTCGAGAATACAGTTATTGAAATATCTGTTAAATACATTTTCGGGCGAAATTATCATACCGCACCGTGAAAGCCCTTGCTCATTGGTTAAAACGATTACCGACAAGCCGTATTTTTCATATATTTTTTCACACACGCTTTTATAGGCAAATTCGTTTTTGGAAAACACCCGTATTTCCCCTGCAAGATTTACAAATTTTTCAAGGTACTGCGAGAAAGCACCTTTTTCATCTCTTATCCCAAGCGTAAAAGCAGCTTTATCGTATTCTTTATTTTTAAGATAGTTTTCCGCCGAATTTATTGTCATAATATTCGGTAAAACGGCAGGCTTGTATATTTTCAGCTTACCTGTCTTTGAAGTGTCTGTGCCGTCAGCCAAAATAACCGCCCTTGAGCATAAGCCGAGCATTTTAGCAACCTCACAGCAATCCTCTCCGCACTGCTTTTCGTAGATTTCAAGCTTATAAAACGGTGCAGCACCCTTGACATTTACCCTTTCGAGTATCGGAGACGGCGGAGAGAAAAAATACTTAATTCTCTTTAACAACGCTTTTTCTTCGGGAATTATTTTCAACACGGCAAACATAAAAACACCTCGCATACGAAATTGTATGCAAGGTGTTTTGATAAAATGTTAATTTTCGCCGACAAGAACGTCATAAGCTTTCTTGTATTGATCGTCGTCCTCTTGTGAGAGAATTGCAAGCTTAGCTTCCTTTTCCGAGTCAAGCTTGACCTCGTAATCGGGTACAACGCCCACGGAATTATACGAAGCGCTGACGTAAGGCTTAATCTCCGCAACGGTAAGGATAATTGCACCGCCGTCACTTAACTGATATGCCTTTTGCATAGTTCCGTTTCCGTTAGTTGTAGTGCCGACAAGCTGAGCCTTTCCGAAGTCCCTCAGATCACAGGCAAAAAGCTCCGCAGGTCCCGAGGTCTGATTGTTGACAAGCACCATCATCTGCATTGAAACACTGTCAGCATCCGTAGTAAAGGTATCGGTAATATTACCGTCCTTATCGAGAGCCGTTGCTATCGCACCGCTGCCCTCGCTTGCAACAGGAACTAAAACGTCAAGTGCCTTTGCGGCATAATCGATAGTTCCGTTCGAAGTGCCTCTTAAATCAAAGATAACGCTTGTAACATTCTGCTTTGAAAGCTCGTTTATAGCCTTTTTAAGCTGTGAAGCGGTCGTCGAATAGAAGTCAGTAATTTTAACATATCCGACCGAGCCGTTTGCGCTGTAATAAACAGACTGTGCGCTGTAGCCCTTAACCACGCCGACGGATTGCTCAACGCCGTCATGCACAAAACGCACCGTAACGCTTGTGAGCTTTCCGCCCGTAAGCTTATCCATAAGCTCGTTATAGTTGTATGCAGTAACAGGCTCTTCGTCGATTTCAATTATCTTGTCGCCCTTTGAAATACCGCTTTGCGCAGCAGGAGAATTTTCGGAAACCTCCGCCGCATAAATAGCCGTTTCCGTTTCGTCATAATAAGCGATAATGCCTATTCCGACCTTTTCGCCGTTAAGCTCATTCTTATACGTTTCATACTCGGTAGCGGTAAGGTACTTACTGTACTTGTCGCCGAGTCCTGCCGCATATCCGCCTGAAAGCTCGGTATTCAAAAGCATTTCGTTTATTGAGCCGTAATAGTTTGTTCTTACGATATTGTCAATTTCGGAAATGTACGAATACATCTGTGCCCTGTTAGGTAAATCCTTAATGAGGCTGTTGTAAGTTCTCATTGATACGGACATTGTAACGGCAACGGTAATCGCAACCGCAACAAGCGTTATCGCAACAGATACGCCCACCGATATTTTTTTGTTCATTTACAACCACCTCAAGTTATTTTCTGTGTGCAACAGCAGGAACCCACGGTTCGGGATTCACACGCACGCCTTGCACAATAACCTCGAAATGCAAATGTGCGCCTGCGTGCGGATTCTGTGGAGTAGGTGCCGGCCTTACATTACCTGTATTACCCACATATGCGATAACATCGCCTTGTTTAACATGCTGTCCGGCCGAAACAGCAAATCCACTACAATGAGCATATCTTGTAGCCACACCGTTTTCGTGGTCGATTAAAACATACTTACCGTAACTTCTCGCTGATCCCGTTCCTGTTTCTGCAAACTTAACCGTTCCGTCAGCAACAGCACGGATTTCTTTACCGTAAGTGTTACCCGTTGCACCTTGAGTTGTGTAATCGAGCGCCTTATGACCGCTGTAGCTTCCCCACCAAGCGCTTAAAACAACATTCGGGTATTGAAGCGGAGAAATCATTCCCTTTGAAGAAACAGTATATTTATGGTCGGCATCAGATTTATTAAGAGTACCATCACCTTTTGAAAGTGAACTGTTCTGTTGCTTATTGAATTCTTCTTCTTGTGCTTGAATTTTAGCGATTGCCAATCTCCATTCAGCAGACTCTTGATCAAGATTACTGATATACGAATTGATATTGTTCATTTTTTTCTGTATATCATTCTGTTTTTTATCAACAGAATTCCTTACCGCTTGAACTTGCGCTCTTGAGTCAACGACTTTCGCTTTATCCGCCTCAACGGCAGCCTGCTTGTCAACCTGCTCCTGCTTTTGAGTATTAAGCTGTTCAACAAGCGTGTTCGCTTCATCTATTTTCGCTTTAAGATCGGAAATCAATTTGTTGTCACGCTTTGCAACAGCACTTAAGAGTTCAAGTCTTGTAAGAAAAGACTCAAAGTCAGATGAACCAAGCAAAATTTCAAGCATCGAAGTTTCGCCTGCCATATATGAGGCTCTCATACGCTCTGCAAGCAACGCTTGCGTATCGGCAATTTGAACATTAACCTTATCAATCTGAACACCGGTTTCGTTTATACTTTCATCAAGCTTTGCTATATCGCTTTCATATTGAGCAATAATAGCATCATAGCTTGCAATTTGAGAGTTAAGGTCATTTATCTGCGCGTTATAAACATCAATTTGCTCTTGCAAGGTGTCGATCTCCTCGTTGAGCTCATCAACTGTTTTTTGTTTATCGTCTTTTTTAGCATTATTGGCATCAATTTTAGATTCAAGTGCATCAATTTCCGCCTTAAAATCTCTTTCAGCATATACACCGAAGGAAGCGCTTGCAAGCGTCATAACAACACACAGTACAACCGATAAGAGCTTAAACAAAGGTGTAAATTTAATGTTACTCATTTGTTACGACACTCCTTTCCTCCTTGAGGTATCTGTTCATAGAAACCATACTTCCGAAGCTACCTGTAATTATACCTATTGCAAGGAATGCGCCGAATATGTACCAAACATATGAAAGGAACGGTACAAAGCTAAAGCCGAGCATTGTAATTACCGAGGAGAATGCGTAAATAATCAATTCATACAAGCCCCAAAGCAGTAATACCGAAACGCCTGCCGAAATAATACCGAGCAGTACGCCCTCGACCATAAACGGCCATCTGATAAAGCTGTTTGTAGCGCCAACGGCTTTCATAATGTTGATTTCAAGCTTTCGTGAGAACATTGTAATCCTAATTGTATTTGAAATAATAAACAACGCAACAAGGAAAAGCATTGCAACAAGTCCTGCGCTGACAATTGTCACTGCACGCCGTACAGACACAAGTTTCGTTGCAAGGTCGCTGTTTTCACGAACACTGTAAACGCCGTCGAGTTTTTCAATATTATTAACTGTTTCCTTAAATCTTGAAAGGTCTTTAACTGTAACCTTAAAAGCATCGGGAAGCGGACTTGTCTCAAAGCCCTCAAACAAAGCGGAGTCGCCGCCCATAAGCTCGACCTGATGTTGAAAAGCGTCCTCCTTCGGCACAAACTCACAGCTTGCAATATTGTCCATATTTTCAAGCGAAAGTCTTAATTCCGAGGTTTTAACGTCGTCTGCTTCGTCCGAAATATAAACCATTACAATATTCTGTGCCTCAACAATATCAAGAAGCGAGTTAATATTGAAATAAGCCATCGCACCTACGCCGATAATCAAAAGACAAGCCATAAGCACCGCAACGGAAGCGATTGACATCATCTTATTAACCCAAACGTTTCTGAATCCCTCACGGGTTAAATATCCAAGTGATGAGCCTTTCATTTATCTTCACCTCCTGCTTTTTCGGTAAGGTTGTCAAGATAAATCGAATAATCTATATCATCCTCCGCCGTATCGTCATCAGCATTGACGCCGTAATTTGAAATGAAATCTTCAAGCTCGCTGTCCGACATCGGCGGCGCATAATATGAGCTCAATTTGTTTTCATCAACCTTAATATCCTCGTGGGTTATTTCTTCAACAATCTTTTTTCTTTCCTCATCTGATGCCGACTCGGAAGCAGGGCCTACAACCGACGGATGCGCAGCCTCATATTTCGAGTAATCGTCGGGAAGCTTATCGGAATCGCTCGTATCGGATACAACATAGCCCTGATCGATTGTAATTACTCTGTGATGGAAATGGCGGACAAGGTTATGCTCATGAGTAACCATAACGATTGTCGTGCCGCTTGCGTTTATGTGGTTTAACAAATCGACAATTTCATAGGACATCTCGGGGTCGATATTACCCGTCGGCTCGTCGGCAATGATAAGTCCCGCATTGTTTACAAGTGCTCTTGCAAGCGCAACTCTCTGCTGCTCACCGCCCGAAAGCTGATTTGGCTTTTGACGTGCCTTTGAGGAAAGTCCCACAAGGCTCAAAATATAGGGAACTCTTTTTCGAATTTCCTTTTCCTTTGCACCGATAACTCGCATTGCAAAGGCAACATTGTCATAAACAGTCATATTCGGTATAAGCCTAAAGTCCTGAAAGACAATGCCGAGTGTTCTTCTGAACATAGGTATTTGCTTCTTTTTAAGCTTATTGAGATTAAAACCGTTTATAATAACAGTACCCTTGTTAGGAACCTGTTCACGCATCATAATTTTGAGAAACGTACTCTTACCTGCACCCGAGGAGCCGACAATAAAAACAAACTCGCCGTCCTCAATGCGAAGGCTGACGTTTTTTAACGCTTCCGTACCGTTTGCATAGGTTTTTGAAACGTTATCAAACTCTATCACATTAACGACCTCTCTTTCGTTATCTAAAAAATAAAAGACAGTACCGAGCATAAGCTGCCCAATATACTGCCTTAAATTATACCATAAAATATAGCAAGATGTAACGTAATTAAATAAAATTTAACAATATTCGTAGATTTACACAAAAACGTATAAAATAAATATGCAAGATATACAATATATTGTCAAATCACGTCGTTCAAGTACATCTATTAGTATTTTATCGGGTTTGAATCAAGATATTTCTTAACCATCAACGCAACCTTAAATACAATTGCGTCGTCAAATTCACGCAAGTCAAGTCCCGTGAGCTTTTTGATTTTTTCAAGACGGTAAACAAGAGTGTTTCTGTGAACAAAAAGCTTTCTCGAGGTCTCGGAAACGTTAAGGTTGTTTTCAAAGAATTTTTGAATTGTGAAAAGCGTTTCCTGGTCAAGGCTTTCAATAGAGCCTCTCTTAAATACCTCACGTAAGAACATATCACAAAGCGTTGTGGGAAGCTGATAAATAAGTCTTGCGATACCGAGATTGTCGTAGCTGACAATAGTCTTTTCGGTGTCAAATACCTTACCTACTTCAAGGGAAACCTGTGCTTCTCTGAATGAGCGTGCAAGGTCCTTGATATTTTCAACCGTTGTGCCGATACCGACAAGAACGTGAGAATAGAACTCCGCACCGAGGCTGTCGATAACCGAACGTGCAAGCTTTTCCAAGTCCTTTGTTTCAATCATCGGATTAACCTCTTTGATAAGAGCTATATCCGTTTCGTTTACGTCGATAACAAAGTCCTTTGATTTATCGGGGAACAAGCCCTGAATAACCTCAAATACAGAAACGTCGATTTTTTCAACAATTCTGATAAGGAAAACAGCCCTTGAAGCCTCACTGTTAAAGCGAAGCTCACGTGCTTTAAGATAAATATCGCCGGGGAGAATATTGTCAAGAATAACGTTCTTTATGAAATTTCCCCTGTCATATTTCTCGTCATAATACTGCTTAACGCTCGAAAGAGAAATCGCAAGAAGCGAAGCATAGTTCTGAGCAAGCTGATCCTCGCCCGAAACAAAAACAGCATAATCTGCGTGCATATGCGTTCCGAAGGATTTGTATGTGAATCCGTCAATTACAACGCTCTCCGAAACAGCCGAAAATATAACCGAAACCTCCGACGAAATAACCTCGCCGATTTTTCCAAGCTCGCTACAGGAAATAACTGTTCCCGATTCATCTACAACTCCTATTACTCTGTCTATTGAATCTGTCATCTGATGAACGATACCCTGAAACAATCTATTTGACATAATTAGCCTCCGTATATGCAATTTAGCCAACTTATTTATTATATATTTTACACAATGTTACACAAAAAAGCAAGAGGATTTTTTTACATTTTTTTATTTTCGTTTGCATTTTCAACAAAAACCGACCGTTTTTTTGTTAAATTAGTTCATTCTTCCCACATATTCAAGGCATTTCCAAGCGATATTTCATTGGTCAAAATGACGATATTTCAAGTCAGGCAAGGCATTTTGAACAGGAGGTATAGCCTTTTAGGTAATATTCGTCGATATTATCACAGAAGATAACCTGTTTGTTTTTGTCGTCCATATTTTTGGCGTACTGGCAATCGGGCTTGTGTATTTTCTTACTGTTTGTGTTTAACACATACATTTCCGCCTGCACCGTGACATTCGGAGCGTCGGTTGCGGTTATGCTTACAGCCTCGCCGCCGTCAACCCACGAAACAGATATGTCGGAATTATCGGAAGCGTTGCTTTCATTGATCCCTTTATAAATTTTTACCTGACGAAGCATAATAAAAACGCTCAAGAATGCAAGCGCTACGCACATAACGGTAATGATTTTCCTGTTATCTATATTCTTCTTATCGCTCATTTTGTCACCTCTTATAGCATTTGCAGCGAGTGCAGACGGTATAGCCCTTATCAAGATAGTCCTGAAGCTCGTCCGAAGAAATAACAGCCTTGTTTTCTTCCTTCATATTTTTCGCATAAGAGCAGGTTGAGCTGTGTATTTTCTTTGAATTTTTATTTACTACAAGAGTTGTATCGATTTCGGTAACGGCAACAGTTGTATCAGCTGTGGTATTGACCGTTGCTTTTTCGGTTGTTTCAGCCCTGTGAGCCTTGCTTCGAGCAGCAGCTCCGGCAGCTTTTGTTTTAACAACTCTCTGAATATCGGTAGTCTCGGGAATTGAAGCCGTGTCGTTAATCTCCAGAGTTACATTATTTCTTGCAGAAAATGAATCGGTAGAAGAGTCCGCTGACTCCGTCACCGTTGCAATTGCGATATGACGGTCGATTTCGATTTGCAGCTTAAATGTTATAACCATACTTATTGCAATAATAAAGAGGGCAACAAATATGCAGCAGTCATAAAAGCCGGACCTTTTCATATCTATCACACCTCCCAATCGTTTTAACAGATAAATATTATAGCAATTTTTTCAATTTTGTAAACATTTTACTGTATATTTATAACATTTGCACCAAGTAAGACCGCATCCTCCGCTTCGTGTGTGATAATCAAAAAGTGTCTTTTTTCCTCTAAAATCAATGCTATCATTTTCTTTTTAAGCTCAAAGTCAAGCCCCTTAAACGGCTCGTCTAAAATTACAAGTTCGCTTTTATACGCCAATGCTCTTGCAAGGGCAACTCTGCGCTTCATACCGCCGCTGAGTTCGGATACAAGTGCATCCTTTTCCCCGCACAAAAGCACTCTTTCAAGGTAATAATCGGCAACTTTGCCGTCGCTGACATATTCGACATTTTCCCTCGCCGAAAACCACGGTAAAAGCCTGTCCTCCTGAAACATAAACGAAACGGCTTCGGGGACTCCCGATATTTCGCCAAAGTCCGGTTTTTCAAGTCCTGCTATCATTCGTGCAAGCGTTGTTTTGCCCACGCCCGACTCGCCCATTAAGACAACGAGCTTGTCGAACACTATTTCACGGTTGAAATTATCAAATATAATCTTGTCGCCGTAGCTTTTCTTTATATTTTTCAGCGTAACGGTCATTTTATTTCACCGCCTTTATATCTGTTAAAAAGCTTTCCGAGTAAATAAACAGCCGCTTTTTCGAGCACGGCACTCATAATTATAATCACGGCAGTCCACGCAAACAAATCTGTTGTTTCAAGGTAGACCTTTGAATTATACAGCTCTGTGCCTATTGAGTTAAGCGGTGTACTCAAAACCTCGGCGGCAACTCCCGATTTCCAGGCAAAGCCTAAGCCTGTCGTTACAGAATTATAAACCTCGGGCATTACAGACGGAACATAGACCTTTGAGATAATTTTCCGCTTCGGCACTTTATAAGCTTTGGACATTTCAAGAATATCTTTATCGGTTGAATTTATGCCTGTCGATATATTCGACCAAACAATCGGCATAACCATTAAAAATGATGTGAACACAGGAACGCTTTTTTTGTTCATCCAAACAAGTGCAAGAATGATAAACGAAGCCACGGGTGTAGAGCGCACAACATTCATAAACGGCTTAAATATTGAATATAAAAGCTCGCTTTTTGAGGTCATAACAGCGAGAACCGTACCGACTGCGAGTGCCGATAAATACCCTTTTAATATCGCAAGCAGAGAATTTGCAACCTTTATATATAACTGCTTTTCTCCGAGCATTTCAAAAAGCCTCATAAACACCTTTAAGGGAGACGCTATAAGCACCTCCCTGTCAACGGCAAAATATAATACTGTCCATACTCCAAGCCAAAACAGGGCGCATATCGCTCCCATCAAAGCACGTTTGAAAGCCTTTTTATTTCGCATTGTACCAGAAATCATCCTTAGGAAGCTCTCCGCCTACCGACGAGGGATTGGCGTTAAAGAGAACAGTAAGATTTTCATTGGCGGTCTTTTTCATATCCTCGCCCGAAAGATAGGATATGTGGCAATTCGGTATTGCCTTCTTTGCGACTGCCGCCTTAGGAATTATGCCATAAGCTTCGCAAAGAGAGGAAGCTCCGTCTATATCGTTTGCCACATACTCTATTGAATTCTTGTATTCATATAAAAATGCGTCAACGGCAGCCTTATTATTCTCAACAAAGTCCTTTCTTGCTATTATGCAGCCCATAGCAAGAGAAACGCCCGAAACATTTTCAAATTCCTTGCTCAAATCAACCGCAACCGCAAAATTCTCACTTTTAGAAAGAACTGCCGTTACATTGGGCTCGGGAAGAAGCACCGTATCCGCTTCGCCAGACAATGCAAGCGTTGCAACCTCTGCGTGCTCGGATTTGTATTCAACCGTAACCTTATCGGTAAGCCCGTTCTTTTCTAAAAGATAATTAAGGACATATTCGGGTGTTGCTCCCTGTCCTGCGGTAACAATTGTCTTGCCCTCAAGGTCCGCTAATTTTGTAATTGTCGGGTCTTTAGAAACGATATAAAGCGTACCGAGTGTGTTTATGGCAAGCATTTGAACATTTCCGTTTGTCTTTTTATAAAGCACCGACGCAAGATTTAACGGACAAGCGGCAATATCAATGCTGCCGTTGACAATTCCGCCCGAAATATCCGTAGGATCGGATGAAAGTGAAAAGGTGTATTTGTTTAATGTGTTACCCGCATCACTGTCAGACATCAGCTTGACAGCACCTATGCCCGTAGGGCCTTTAAGCATAGTGATATTTATCTGCGTATTCGTTGCCTTTGGCGTTTTATCACCTATTGTGCAAGAAGCAAAAGACAAAAGCATAATTACTGCAATGATTAAAGCTGAAATTTTCTTGATTTTCAAAATGATTACCTCCTGAATTTAATTTATAATAAACGGATTATATTTCCGTCCTTTTCAATTTTTTTACTGTCGTAAAGCTCGTCTATGGCACGGTAAAGACTTGCCCTGCTTATATTAAGCTGCTTTGAAAGCTCGGTCATTTTTTCATTCAAAACAAAGCTTCCGTCAACCGCATTTTTCTTAAAATATGAAAGCAGTTTATCCTTAGCGCTCGGTGCGGTATATTCTTCGATTTTCTCGTTGAGAAAATAAACTCTTTGAGACAGATACTTAATATATTTCTTTGCAAACTCGGGGCTTCTTGAAAGCAAGCTGTCAATCCCGTCCTTTGAAATGAAAATCACGGTACATTCCGTCTGTGCGACAATGTCGTTTACAAACCTGTCGCAATCGTTATAAAGCGTAACGGCACCGAAAATATCGCCTGCATTCAAATGATTTATAACAACACGCTCTTTTTTTACGCTCGCCGTTCCGTCTGCAATTATTCCTATGCACTTTTCGCTCGTGTTCTTTGAAAAAATCGTTTTACCCTTTTGAAACGTCTTGTTTTGACAGTAATTCTCACAAATCGGAACAAGCTTTTCTTTCCCGACCGAAGAAAACAGGTCCGTTTTTAGTAAAGCGTCAACTCTGCCGACAACCGATTTTTTTATCATACGCCCTCCAAAAGTGTCTCATTTGATACACTTTATTTTAACAGCCATATAACCTTATGTCAATAAAAATAATGATTTTCACTAAATTTTTGATTGTAATGCCCGACAATATATGTTAAGATTAAATAAGCAGTATATCAGGAGGATTATCTCATGGAATATTCAATTAAAAACAACAATTACAGAGATTTTGATGTCTTTGAAATCAACAAATTAAGACCGAGAGCGTATGCAATTCCGTTCCACTCGCTCAAGAAATTAAAAGCAACCGATTGCCTTACCGAAAGATACCAAAGCGATACGGTAACCGTGCTTTCGGGCGAATGGGATTTCAAATATTATGATAAAATGAGCGTTATGCCCACTCACTTTGAGCCGGACAGAGTTCAGTTTGATAAAATTCATGTTCCCTCAACATGGCAAAGAACGGGCTACCGTCCGCCTGTATATCTCAATACAAGATATGAGTTTTCTCTCTATCCGCCCGAGCTTCCCGATGATTTTGCGGCAAGCGTATACAGGAAGAAATTTAATATTAAGGACGCAGAAAAGATACATATAATTTCTTTTCTCGGTGTTGCTTCGTGCCTTGACTTGTATGTAAACGGCGAATTTGTCGGATACAGCGAAGGCTCGCACAACTCTGCCGAATTTGATATTTCGGAATTCCTTGTAAACGGCGAAAATGAGCTTGTTGCGGTTGTCCGCAGATGGTCAACGGGAACATACCTTGAATGTCAGGATATGTTCAGAGAAAACGGCATTTTCCGTGATGTATTGCTTTATGAATACGACGGCTGTTATATAAACGATTACGAGATAAAAACAAAGAATGTCGGCGGTGCTAACTATGACCTCGACACCTGCGTTGATTTACACGGCGAATTGGATAACTGCACGGTTAAGCTTGAGCTTTACGATAAAGACAAGTGTATTTTATCGGAAGAAAAGCCTGCCGAGCACCACGTTTGTTTCAATTTTTCAAGTTTGAGCGTTACCGAATGGAGTGCCGAAATCCCCTACATATACGAAATGTATATCACTCTTAAAAGGGATAACAAGACTGTCAGCATTATAAGAAACTATACGGGCTTTAAGTCTGTTGAAATAATTGCCGATATTTTCAAATTCAATAAAAAGGCTATTAAGTTCAAGGGCGTAAACCACCACGACACAAACGAAAAGAACGGATATGTTATGTCTGCCGACGATATTAAGCTCGACCTTACGCTTATGAAGGAGTTTAATGTCAACGCAATCAGAACCTCGCACTATCCGCCCGACCCGATGCTTTTGACCCTTGCGGATATTATGGGCTTTTATATTGTTGATGAGGCTGACATTGAAACTCACGGCACGGGAAGCATCGGTCCCAATCACTTATACAAGCCTAATCTTATAAGTAACAATGTTAAATGGGCAAACAGATATATGGACAGGGTTTGCCGTATGTATTACAGGGACAGAAACCACCCTTCAATTACAATGTGGTCTCTCGGAAACGAATCGGGCGGTTATAAATGTCAGGATATTTGCTATATGTTCCTAAACGGTATGTGCCCCGAAATTCCCGTTCACTATGAGGGTGCTATCAGAACAAAGCGAGTTGGCTATGATGTTATATCCGAGATGTATACAAGCTCGCAAAACTGCGAAAAAACAGGTAAAAAGGAAAGAGGCAGCAAGTATATCGGAAAGCCTTTATTCCTTTGCGAATACTGCCACGCAATGGGTGTAGGCCCCGGTTGCCTTGAAGATTACTGGGAAATTTTTTACAAATACAACAACCTTATGGGCGGTTGTATTTGGGAGTGGGCTGACCACGCCGTATGGCACGATTTGTCAGATCCTAAAAACAAATACGCTTATGAATACACCTACGGCGGCGACCACGGCGAGAAAATGCATGACAACAACTTCTGCGTTGACGGTCTTATGTATCCTGACAGGACTCCGCACACGGGTGCATATGAAATGAAAACGGTTTACCGTCCGTTGAGACTTGAAATGCTCTCTCCGAACAGATTTAAGCTTTGGAACACAAATTCGTTCAAAAGCTCGGGTTATATCACAATCAACTGGGCACTTATGAAAAACGGTGTCGAAGCGGAAAGCGGAACACTTGAACACGATGTTCTTCCGACAGGCTTTGAAATTGTTAAAATCCCCTATTCAAGACCGAATACAAACGACGATTATCAGCTCAATATTACATACACCGACGAAGCAGGCTTTGAAATTGCAAAGGAGCAGTTTATTCTTCAGGACGTTGAAAAAGAGTGCAAGCTTCCCGAAGCTAAGAAGCTTACCGTTATGGAAACCGCTGACAGCGTAGGTATTTCCTTTGAAAACGGCAAAGTTGTATTTAACAAGAAAACAGGCGAGCTTGCAAGCTACACCTGCGACGGCACAGAGCTTATGAATTCAATGCCCGCAGGCGGAATAAGGGGCTTATTGCCGAACGTTTACCGTGCTCCGATTGATAACGATTCACACGGTCCGTCTCCGAAATGGAACGTCAAAAAGCTTTCAAACGCTAAGCCTAACTTTATGTCGCTCTCCTTTGAGAATGAGGACGACTCGGTTGTCGTGCTTGTGAAATATATGATTGCTTCCGGCAAGAAAAAGCTTTACAGGAGCGATATCAGATACACAATTTTTGCGGACGGCGCAATATCCGTTTTGACAAATCTTGAAAGAGAGCCGTTCTCCGATAAGGATATACCGAGATTCGGCGTTACACTTGAGCTTCCGCCCGAGCTTAAATATGTTGAATATTACGGCAGAGGCGAAAAGGAAAATCTCTGCGACATTAACCGTCATGCTCTTATCGGTGTTTATAAGTCAACGGTCGAAGAAATGCATGAGCCGTATATTTTACCGCAGGATAACGGCAATCACGGCGGTACAAAATACCTTAAAATCACTAATAAAGACGGAAAAGGCGTTGAATTTGTCGCTCATCCGAAATTCAGCTTTAGCGTTCACAACTACACTCAGGCTTCTCTCGTTAAGGCTCAGCACAGAGAGGATTTGAAGGACGAAAACACAACCTTTGTTTCAATCGACGGCTTCCACAGAGGCGCAGGTACAAACAGCTGCGGCCCCGACACTCTCGAAAAATACAGATTTGTTTTCGATTATGAAATCAAGTTCAAATTCACAATCAAACCGATTGTCTGATCACACAAGGGAAGAGTTGTACGCTCTTCCCTTATTTTAGGAGAAATTATGGAAATTTCACAAGCTTATACACCTGTTAAAATGGAATTAAAAAGCACAAAAACGCTCAGAAAAGCTCCGACAAAATATCACGCAAACGAAAACGCCACAAGAATTGTAAACATTCCGTATGAAAAGTACATTAAAAAAATGACCGTACCGACAGACTGCGTTATCCCGAGCATTTCGGAGGATTTTTCTCCCGAAGAAAACGCAAAGATAATAAATGAGTGCATAAGCTCATTGAAAATCGGCGGAACGGTTTATATTCCGAGCGGAGAGTATAAAATATCGACAGTTACGCTCAAAAGCGATATGACGCTGTTTATTTCAGAAAATGCAAGGCTTATTTCAATGAGCTATGAGGAAAACGAAAAAAGCACTTCTCCCCTTTTCGGCGGTGTGATATACGCTGAAAATTGCGAAAACATAACCGTAACGGGCGGCGGAAAAATCAGCGGAAGCGGCAGAAGCTATACGAATGAGCCTGAAACCTCAGAGCCGCTTTTTGCCCTTTGCGAATTTAATTTATACACAAGAATTATCGAAGCACGCAAGCGCATACGCTTTTCAAAAACTAAAAACAGATACAGTATTTTGAAATTCAAAAACTGCAAAAGCATTGTTGTTGACAGCGTGATTTTAGACGAGTCGGCAAGCTGGACTCTTGTCATTGAAAACTGCGACAACGTTACGATAAAAAACACCATTATTGACAATGATATGCGTGTCGCAAACACGGACGGAATTGATTTGTGCGGCGGCGACAGCTGCGTAATAGAAAACTGCTTTATTGCTACGGGCGATGACGCTATCGTATTAAAGCCGATTTACAATAAAATCAGCAATGTTAAAATCAGTAATTGCGTTATGACTACCTTTGCAAATTGGTTCAAAATAGGAACGGAGTCGCCTTGTGATGTGGAAAATGTTAAAATGCAAAACTGTGAATTTTTCCTCCCTGACGGAATTACGGGCGGATATTCGGGAATTGCAATCGAGTCGGCTGACGGCGCAAATATCGACAGCGTTGAAATAAGCGATATTGAAATGTACGGCATAAGCTCTCCGCTTCCTATTTGGCTCGGAAACAGACTTAAATATGACAATAAAAAGGTCGGAAGCATTAAAAACATTTCAATTTCAAATGCAAATGCCGTAAACACGGAGCTTCCGTCGGCAATAACAGGCTGTAAGGTCGGAGACGAAATATACAGGGTTAAAAATGTTAAGCTTGAAAATGTAAAATCCGTTTACAGAAACACAAAAGAAATGCTTACCGTTCGTGAAAAGCCGAGTGATATTTCAATGGACGGTTATCCCGAAATTTCAAGGGTATCGCATTACTATTTCAATTCCCACGAAGAAAGCGAGTATTGGGATTTGCCCTGCTATTCATTGTTTATCAGATATGCGGAAAATATTGATTACAAAGGATTAAAAACCGTTCCGAGAGAATGTTCAACGCTTCAGGAGCTTTACATTGAAAAATAGGCAAGAAAAAAGAGCTTGAAATTCAAGCTCTTTTGTTATATGAAATTTAATGCCTTGTATCGTCCTCGTAGCACTCGCACCATCTTGCCTGGAAGGACGGTTCTTCATTTCCTTTATAAAGATGGCTCAAATCTCCGTACTGAACGCAAGTGAAAATCGCCTTCCCCTTTTCCCTCTCCTGCGTTACAAGTCTTGTGACGGAAGTGGGTAAGGCTACGAAATTATGCCACATAATCATAGGCGAAACGCTGAAAATTCTTGAAAGTATAACGCTCTCAACTCCGAAATGGCAGAAAATCGCTATCTTATTGTGATTTGAATTTGTTACCTTGTAAATTCTACCGTCTTTTTTATAGCCGTGCTTTTCCAAAAGCTCATCCACACCGTCGCACACAGCTTTATAGTGCCGTTCAACGTCGCCTTTTCGCATAAGCTTGACCTTCATCCATTTATCATATGAATAGTAGTCGTCAAACTTTGTCCAATAGGCAGGCTTCCTGTCCCAGCATTGCTTTTTGAAAACGCCCTTACCGATTGTTCCCTGAAATTCCCTTGCCCATTCAAGCGTCGGCATTTCCTTGTCGGGATATTTTTCCATAGTATATGACGCTGTTTTCTGCGCTCTGCCAAGCGGAGAGCAATAAAAATAATCTATATTTTCCTTTTCCATTCGCTCTGAGAGCAGCTTTGCCTCACGCACTCCCTTTTCGGTTAAGGAGTCCCTTGCGTAATCGGGGTCGCCGTGTCTTATAATAAACAGTTCCATATAATCACCGCCATAAAAAGTCATATCAAAAATACTTTATCACATTAAAAACAATTCGACAAGATTTTAAGTAAAAAAATATCCAAAAACTATTGACATTTTTCGATTTTATCTCTAATATTTATCTCATACCAATTAGGAGGTGTCCGAAACGCATCTCCAACTATATCTATCGGTTGGAAAGGGGCTGCATAATTGAACAACAATCCTGTAATTATCGACCTTCAAAACATCAGCGTCAGCTTTGACGAACAAACTATTCTTAATAACATCAATCTTCAAATCCACGACGGTGAATTTGTTACCCTATTGGGACCGTCCGGCTGCGGTAAAACTACCACACTCCGAATAATAGCCGGCTTCCAACAGCCTGACAAAGGAAACGTCATTTTTGAAGGAAAAAATATCGATGGTGTTCCCGCTTATAAAAGGCAGGTAAACACCATTTTTCAGCGTTATGCGTTATTTCCGCATTTGAACGTTCACGACAATATTGCATTCGGTCTTAAGGTCAAAAAGATTAAAGACAAAAAGGTCATCAATAAAAAGGTTGATGAAATGCTTGAGCTTGTAAACCTTAAAGGCTTTGGCTCAAGAAATATCAACTCCCTTTCGGGCGGTCAGCAGCAGAGAGTTGCCATAGCAAGAGCTTTGGCGGTTGACCCGAGAGTCGTTCTTCTTGATGAGCCGCTCGGTGCACTTGACTTAAAGCTCCGTAAGGATATGCAAATTGAGCTCAAGAACATTCAGCAGAAATTGGGCATAACCTTTATTTATGTTACACACGACCAAGAGGAAGCACTTTCAATGTCCGATACCGTCGTTGTTATGAACAACGGCGAAATTCAGCACATCGGCACACCTCTTGATGTATATAATGAGCCGAAAAATGCTTTTGTTGCCGACTTTATAGGAGAGAGTAATATCCTTGACGGCGTTATGCACGAGGACTTTTCGGTTGAATTTTCGGGTATGCGCTTCCAATGCGTTGACAAGGGCTTCAAAAAGGACGAGCCTGTTGACGTTGTTATCAGACCCGAGGATATTGACGTTCTTCCCGAGGGTCAGGGTATGCTCAGCGGTAAGGTTACCTCGGTTACGTTCAAGGGCGTTCACTATGAAATTATCGTTGATATTGACGGCTTTAAGTGGATGATACAGACAACGCAAAAAAGCGAGGTCGGCGACACTATCGGTATATCCATAAAGCCCGACGAAATGCACATAATGAAAAAGTCCGAATATTCGGGACTTTACGGCGATTACAGTTCGTTCAGTGAGGAGTTCGACGAGCTTTCCGACCCGACTGTTACGGAGGAAGAAGAATAATGAAACAATCCTCTGCTGTTAAATCGCTTATCAATGCGCCTTATTTGCTTTGGTCTGTGCTTTTCATAATCGCACCTATGATAATGGTTGTTTACTATGCCTTTACAGACAGGAACGGCGATTGGACTTTGGCTAACATAACGGCTCTCGGTGCGTATTCACAAACCTTTATACGCTCGATTTGGTACGCCTTTGTCGCTACGCTTATTTGTCTTGTGCTCGCTTATCCGTTGGCATATATTATGTCCCGTTCAAGTATGTCGAAGCAGCGTACGATTATGATGCTTGTTATGCTTCCTATGTGGATGAATTTCCTTATCCGCACCTATTCTTGGATAACGCTTCTTGCGAACACGGGCATCATCAACACACTGCTTTCTAAAATCGGCATAGGTCCGCTTCATATGATAAACACACCCGGTGCTGTTATACTCGGTATGGTTTACAACTTCCTGCCGTATATGATTTTGCCGATTTATTCGATTATGTCGAAGCTCGATTACCGTCTTGTTGAGGCGGCACAGGACCTCGGTTGCAACTCCTTCGGAGTGCTCAAAAGAGTAATATTCCCGTTAAGCATCCCCGGTGTGATTTCGGGAATTACTATGGTTTTTGTTCCGTCGGTCAGCACGTTCTATATCAGTCAGAAGCTCGGCGGCGGTAAGTATCTGCTTGTCGGAGACTCGATTGAAATGCAGTTCCAATCGGCTTACAACTATAATCTCGGCGCTTCGCTTTCTTTGGTGCTTATGGTTATGATAATTATTTGTATGATTATTATGAATAAGTTTGCCGACAAAGAGGAAGGAGCGATAATCATATGAAAAAGGCTCTTTCAAATCTCTATATTGCGCTTATCATGATTTTTCTCTATGCGCCCATGCTTGTTATGATCGTGCTTTCGTTCAATGCTTCGGCAAGCACAAGCGTTATGACAGGCTTTTCGCTCAAATGGTACGGCGAGCTGTTTAACGACACAACTACACTTGCCGCATTGAGGAACACACTTGTTTTAGCTGTCGTTTCCTCGGTTATTTCAATAGTTATCGGCACTGCGGCGGCTGTGGGAATTAACAACATTAAAAAGAAATGGCTTCAGTCGTCAATTCTCACGGTTACAAATATACCGATGATGAATCCCGAAATAGTAACGGGCGTTTCGCTTATGCTGCTGTTCGTATTTGTTGGTAAGCTTGTCGGAATGTCGGACGTATTGGGCTTCCCGACGCTTCTGATTGCGCACGTTACCTTTAACCTGCCGTATGTTATCCTCTCGGTGCTTCCAAAGCTCCGTCAGACAGATACGCATCTTGCCGAAGCTGCGCAGGATCTCGGCTGTACACCCGTTCAGGCATTCTTCAAGGTTATTTTACCGAATATATCTTCAGGAATTATAACGGGCTTTATAATGGCGTTTACACTTTCGCTTGACGATTTTATAATCAGCTATTTTGTAAGCGGACCTAAATTTCAGACACTTCCGATTGTCATTTTCTCAATGACGAAGAAGAAGGTAAAGCCCGATATGTACGCCCTTTCCACGCTTATTTTTGTTGCCGTTCTCGTTTTGCTTGTGCTTATGAATATTATGCAGGTACGAAGCGAAAAGAAGGAACAAGACAAGCAAGAGCTTTGATTTTCACAGGAGGAAAAACAAATGAAAAAAGTTATCAGTATTATTATGGCCCTTGTTATGCTTTTAAGCATAACTGCGCTTTCAGGCTGCGTTAATTCATCCGAAAAGCTCAATGTTGACGCATTAAAAGGCAATTACGACGTTCCCGAGCTCAAGGGCACGGAAATAAACGTCTATAACTGGGGCGAATATATTTCAGACGGCTCCGAGGGCTCTCTCAACGTTATAAAGGAGTTTGAGAAGCTTACCGGAATAAAGGTAAACTATGCAATGTTCGACTCTAACGAGGACTTGTATTCAAAGCTTAAAAGCGGCGGCGTAAGCTATGATGTGCTTATCCCCTCCGACTATATGATTGCAAGAATGATTTCAGAAAATATGCTTCAGCCCATTAACTTTGAAAATGTGCCGAACGCTTCATACATTTCTCAGTCATACAAAAACGCATATTTCGATCCCGACGGTCAATACACGGTTGCATACACAGGCGGTATGGTAGGTCTTATCTACAATACAACTATGGTTGACGAAGTACCGACAAGCTGGAGCGTTATGTGGGACGAAAAGTATGCGGGACAAATCCTCACGTTCAACAATTCAAGGGATGCTTTCGGCATTGCACAGTACCTTTTAGGCTACAGCGTAAACTCAACTGATAAAGCACAGTGGGATGAGGCGGCAAAGAAGCTTATTGAGCAAAAGCCTCTTATTCAGTCCTATGTAATGGACGAGGTGTTTGACAAAATGGAGATGGGCGAGGCTGCTATTGCTCCCTACTATGCAGGCGACTATCTTACAATGGCAGATATAAACCCCGACCTTGCGTTTGTTTATCCCGACGAGGGCACAAACATCTTTATCGACGCTATGTGCATACCATCTAACGCAAAGAACAAGGCGGCGGCGGAATTGTTCATAAACTTTATGTGTGAGCCTGAGGTTTCACTTGCAAACGCAAATTATCTCGGCTACCTTTGCCCGAACACGGCAGTTCTTTCGGACGACAGATACGAATACAAGGACAGCGAGGTTCTCTATCCTAAAAAAGAAGTTAAATGCGAATACTTCCACAATCTTGATCAGGATATGCTCGATTATCTCGCTTCGCTTTGGGAAAAGGTTAAGCTTGCTTAAATAAAACTTTACCTCTGTAGGATTTAGGTCTTACAGAGGTATTTTTTATTTAATATTTTCCGCAATGTACTTGAACACGGGCGCACAGTCCGACGAGCCTCCCCTACCGTTTTCTTTTAATACTGTTACTGCGTATTTCGGATTTTCATAAGGGAAATATCCGCAAAACCAAGACTGCGTTATTTCATTTCCGTTTGAGTCAAACTGTCCGCTTTGTGCCGTGGCGGTTTTTCCTGCAATTCGCATATTATCGGGCTTTGCCTTACTCGCACTGCCGTTTTCCGTTGTAAAATTCAAAAGCTCACCGACCTTTTGTGCCGTTTCTTCGGTCATAACACGGCGTGAAAAAGGCAACTGTGCCCTCATATATTCAAGCCTGTTTTTGTCTATAATTGACCTCATAAGACTTGGTGCACGGTAAACTCCGCCGTTTGCTATTGCCGCATACACCGCCGTCATTTGAAGCGGAGACGCCAAAAGTCTGCCTTGCCCGAACGATAGATTGGCAAGGTCCTGCGAGGACATAATTTCTTCGGCACTCGGCATAATTCCGCCTTGAGTAAACCAGCCGTCGCAAAGCTCGATTTCCTTGCCCAAGCCGAGATTTTCTCCCAAAGAGCAGATGCTCTCCTTGCCTGTCATAATAGCAAGGTTTATAAAATACGGGTTGCACGACTGCGCCATTGCAGAATACATATTAAGCGTGCCGTGCCCCGAACGGTTATGGCAGCCAAACTCCGATAAACCGACGGTAGCATATCCCGTACAGTTAAACTCGGTGCTTTGGGGTATTCCGTTTTCAATCGCCGCCGCAGCGGTTATCGGCTTAAAGACAGAGCCCACAGAATAAGGCGTAATCGCCCTGTTTATAAATGCGCCGTTTTCATCATTCAGGCTTTCGGCAGGGGCGTTTTGATTAAACCTCGGAGCACTTGCCATAGCCTTAATTTCAGACGTTTTAATATCTAAAACGACTATTGCGCCCTTTTCGATTGAAAACTCGCTCAAAGCTTTCTCGCACACCGTCTGAATATCCTTATCAACAGTCAGCATAAGCCCTGCGGCAGCTCCGTATCCGTCGTTAACCGTCTTTATCTCTCCGCCCGCCAAGATATTCCCCTTTGCATCAACGGGACAGGATATTTTAATAGTTCCCGAGCTCTTTTTTAATAAATCGTTATAATATTTTTCAATACCGCTGACCCCGTTGCCGTCGGCATCTGTATAGCCTATCAAATGAACGCACAAGCCATCATCCTGATAGCGGTTTATTCTTGTAAAGGTTACGGCGTTTTCATTTGAAAAGTTACTCGTCGCCTTTACAACGCCTATTTTTCCGCCCGAAATTCGCTCATATGCCTTGTTTTGCTCCTCGGGTGAAATTACACTGCTCGCCTGCGAAAGTGCCGAAATTGACGGTTTAATTGCAATATATGTGCTTTTATCCTCGTTCACAAGCGGTTGCATATTACAATCGTATATTGTTCCCCTACTTATATCGGCGGTAATGCTCATTGAATTGGAAGCTTTTGAAGCAGCTTTAATATCGGTTGAGTTTATAATAACCAATCTCGCAAGCAGCACGCCCAAAAGCAGGCAAAAGACAAAAAACATTTCAGCAATGCGTTTATACATAAAAACACCTCTGCCTTATTATTGGCAAAGGTGTAATTTTTATTTAAGAATAAATCCGTACCCGTTTCCCGTTTTACCGCCGGAGAGTAAATATTTTTTTGTTCGTTTCTGCAAATCGGTATCCTCCGACAACAGAGAAAAATCGGTTTTTTCGTTTTGCTTTCCCCAAAGCCTGCGTATAATTTCCGTATTGTTTTTATGAGGCTTCAGAACCATACAAAATAAATTTGAAAATTTCATTATATTGGACTCATTGCTCATAAACTCTGCGTTTCTCGGGTCAAGCAACCAACTGTCACAGACAAAGCCCTTGTAATCGTACTCGGGGAAATATTCGGAAAAGAAATTCCTTGCAAGCAAAACAGATTTTTCACATTCCGAATAGTCGAGACGGGCACCCTCGGGAATATGGATATTAAGCACCCTGTTTTTGTTCTTTATCGGCGCTTTGAGAGCCTGAAGCGGCGACAATCCCGATAAAATATAATCGGTTTTGTAAAACTGATACTGCATTCTGCCGAGCTTGAACATATTGAGATACAAAATGTGCCTAATCCACCAAACCTCTAAAAGTCCGTCGATATTTTCCTCTCTTTTTGCGGTGCTTACCCATACGGAAATATCACTGAACGTGTCATAAAACACCTCGTCGGAAATACCGAGCTTTTTGTATTGCTTATATGCGTCCTCACTTATCAAAAGTGCCGCCGCAAGACACACGGACGCACCTTTTTTCCTGTCCTTTTCCAAGACTTTGACAAAAGGCTTCATATTATTAAGAGAAGCATTTTCTTTGATATACAGCACACCGTCAAGGTTGTTTTCAAGTTCATATATCGCCTTATCAAACGCTGTTTTGTCAAGCGACATGCGTTTTGCAAGCTCAGATATAAATCGCATATCCATAATCAATCCGCCTGCTTACGAAGAAGCGTACCCTGCGGAAAAACAAGGTCTGATTTAAGCCTTGCTTTCATCATTGCGTGCGGTGCGCTTTCAACCTTTTCGCCGTCTGCGTTTATGATTTCCGTAACAACAAAGGATACGGGCTTTTTGCCGAATTCAAGTGCTTCGAGAGTGTCACCGAGTGAGAATTTATTCCTCTGCTCAATGTAAATATATCCGTCCTCGCATTTCTCAACGACCGCCATAACGTCCCATTCTCTGCGATAACCGCCCTCATAGGATACATTAGCGTCAATCCTCGGTGCTTCATAGAAAAAGCCTGTTCCGTATTCACGGTAGCTTACCTTTCTTGTTTCGTCGATTATCCATTGCTCGGGCTTGTAATCGTCGCTCGGATTTTCAAGATAGCCGTCAATCGCCGCACGGTATGCGTTTGTGATAACAGCGGTGTAATAGGCCGATTTTGCCCTGCCCTCAATCTTAAAGCTGTCAATTCCTGCTTTTACAAGGTCGGGTATATGCTCAATCATACACATATCCTTTGAGTTGAGGATATATGTTCCGTTTTCGTTGTTGTCTATCGGGAAATAATGACCCTGTCTGTCCTTTTGAACAAGCGCATATTCCCATCTGCACGGTTGGGCGCAAGCACCTCTGTTTGCATCTCTGCCGACAAGATAATGCGACAAAAGACATCTGCCCGAGAACGAAACACACATAGCACCGTGAACAAAGCACTCAATTTCAAGATCCTTCGGTGTTTTCGCTCTGATTTCCGCTATATCGTCAAGCGAGATTTCACGGGCGGTAACAATCCTTTTTGCACCGAGATTATAAAACTCGTTTGCTGAAAGATAATTTACGATACCTGCCTGCGTTGAAATGTGAACATCAACATCAGGCGCATATTTTTTACAATATGAAAGCACGCCTATATCCGCCACGATAAACGCATCAATTCCTGCCTCTGCCGAGCTTCTGATATAAGCGGGAAGCAAATCTATTTCAGCATTCGTCGGAACGGTATTGAGCGTAAGATATATTTTCACGCCCTTTTTATGTGCGATTTCGCAAATTTCTCTCAAAGCGTTTGCATCAAAATTTTTCGGTGCGGCTCTCATTGAAAAAAGCGTTGAGCCGACATAAATTGCGTCTGCTCCTGCACTCAAGGCGGCATCAAATCGTTCTCTGTCGCCTGCCGGCGCCAATAATTCGGGTCTTGTCATATTTTTCTCCTGTTATATATAAAGCGGAGAACAATGTCTCCGCCTTATTTACTTAGTCTTTTTACTGTTTGCCTTTAATGCGGCAAGTGAATTTTGATTATGCTCGGAGTCCGTAGCGGCAAGATAAATCTTCTTGTCGTTATCGTGCAAGAAATAGTAATATCCTGTGTTTGCAGGGAACAATGCCGCCTTTATAGCATCATTACCGGGGTTGCAGATTGCACCGACGGGAAGTCCTGCACACTTATAGGTATCGTAATTCTTCTGATAGCCACTTAATTCCGCAGAGTTTGTAACACTCTTTGAAATATATTCTGTAACATATTCCTTTGTAGCATCAGAGCCGAGAGTCGGATAAATTCCCGATTTTTTAAGTCTGTTATGGAATACCGAAGAAACAAGCGGCATCTGGTCTGCACCGTAAGCCTCCTTCTCGATTATGGAAGCAAGCGTGATTACGTCATCAATGCTCATACCGATTTTATCAGCCTGCGCCTGATATTCAGCAGTCCACTTATTCTTAAAGTTATCAAGGAACTTACGGATAACGCTCGATGCATTTTCACCGATATAAAACTCATAGGTATCGGGATAGAGATAGCCCTCAAGCACCTGATAACGCTTATCTTTATTGTCCATTTGAGCGATAAACGAATACTCTGTGCTGAAGTCAACATCTCTGACCGTCGCAAAGAATGCGGTCTGTGAGCAAACCTCGTATTTTTCAAGCTTTTCGGCAATCTGGTTGACCGTATATCCCTCGGGGAAGGTAAGCGTTACAGTCTCTCCCGTAATAGTCGGCTTCTTAAAGGATGAAAGCATATTTTCAAGTCCCATTGACTCGGTAAGATAATAAATACCCGTCAAATAGTTATCGTCTCTGTACTCAAGCACTTTTGCACAAATTCTGCAAAAATATTTATGCTTTATAAGCTTGTTTTCCTTGAGAATGTCTATTGCGCCCTTTGTGTCCGTCTGTGCCGGAATATTTACGGTTACAACAGTTTCGCTGTCCCTGCCGATTGCAAGAATATCGTTCATACAGCTTATCGCATAGGTTGAAATAAGTGCCGCCGCCGCAATACAAACGGCAATAAGCACCCACGCTTTTTTGTTCTGCTTAAAGAAAAGCTCAATTCTCTTTTTAGGCGGAATTTCATTTTTCTTGACAATTACCGCCCTGCCGTTTTCGTCATGCACGATTTCGGGCTTTTTGTACGGAACATCGCCCTGCGGCTTTTTCTTTTTGCCTGAAAACGGGCTTGCTTTTTTCTGTGCAGGCTTTTTCCTCTCGGGAGCAGGCTGCCTCTGCGGCTCGCTCTTATACTCGGGCTTTACCGCCTCTCTTTTGGGAATATAACGTCTATCGTCCTCAAAAGCAGGCATTAAATCAATTTTCCCATACTCGTCTGCCGATTTATTGACAGGCTTTTCGGAATTACGCTGTGTCGGACGTTTAGCAGCAGGCTCGGGCTTTTTATAAATTTGAGTATGTGCCGACTGCTCACGCTTCACCGGTGCACGTCTGACAGGCTGATTAAACTCGCTGTCAATATCCTTTATGTCAAGCTTAAAGCTTTTGGCATTATTGCTTGCAGGTCTTGAAGCAGGTGTCTTTGCAGTTTGAGTGCTTGAGCGTTCAGAAGGTCTGTGCGGCTTTGTATCGGAGGAATAGAAGCTCAACAAATCGTCATAAGCCTGCTCGTCGCTGCTGACACGCTTGTACGGCTTTTTTTCGTCATTACTCATTTCGCACTGCCTCCTTTCGCATTTTTAACGGTTATAATTCTGCTTTGCGTTATAATCCTTTCAACGCATTTATCAAATTTGCCGTGCGGTAATTTTTCCCTAACACATCTATTATAACATATTCCGAGCGTTTCGCCACAAAAATTTGATAAAAATCTGTCGTAATATCCTTTTCCGTACCCCAAGCGGTATCCGTATAGGTCAAACATAAGCGCAGGAACGATACAAAGTCCCTTTGAAAAATCGGTCATTTTCTCGCATTTTTCGGGAATAGGCTCAAGTACGCCCATATATCCGCTTTCAAGGTCGTCAAAGTCTTTTATAAAATAAAAGTCCATAAGCCGTGTGTTGTCAATACATCTCGGAACTGCAACACGCTTACCGTCAGCCAACGCACGTGAAATAATTTCCCTTGTGTCAACCTCAATTTCAGTTGAAACATAAGTCAACAGCACCTCGCAGCCTTTATACTGCCAAGTGTTGAATAAACGGTCGGATATTTTCGAGTCAAGCTCAGCTTTTTCATTGCTTGAAAGCTCATTTCTATACAGCTTTGACTCGGCACGCAGTTTCTGTTTTAACGGTCTTATGTCGTTCACTTATTCTCAGTTTGATTGAACTGCCGCCTTTACAGCGTCAGCCTTTTCCTTTCCCTGTAATACCGCAAGTATTTCGAGTCCGAATTCAAGCGAAACTCCCATACCCTTTGCGGTTATTATATTGCCGTCTCTTACAACGCCGTTTTCGCTTATTTCCGCACCCGCCAAATCTTTTTCAAAGCCGGGAAAGCAAACAGCCTTTTTGCCCTGTAAAAGTCCTTTATGACCCAAAATCGACGGTGCGGCACATATAGCACATACAAGCGCACCCTTTTCATTTGCAAAGTCGATATATTCCTGTACTGTTTTGTCAGCCTCAAGATTAAGCGTACCGGGCATACCGCCGGGAAGAATAACGGCTTTTAAGTCATCTGTTTTTTCAATTTTATCAACGGTTGTATCGCAGATTACGGGAACCTTATGAGAGCCGACTATCTTTTCGGAGCCGACGCCTACGGTCATAATCTCCTCGCCTGCTCTTCTCAAAACGTCAAGAGCAGTCAAGCCTTCAATTTCCTCAAATCCGTTTGCCAAAAACAAATAAATCATATTTTCGCCTCATTCCAAAGTAATTCCGAGATAAATATTTTCAGGTGGTTTTTTATCGGTTAAGGGCTTTATCATTCCCGTAACTTCTTTTTTAGTTTCGCTTGTCTTACAGGGCAAATTCACATATATTTTTTCAGGATGCAGATCATTTTTCAGCTCGTCGAGCAAAGCGAATATATTTCCGCTTACAAAATGGTCAACCGTGATAATTTTACCCTCTGCCGTAAAGGACAAATAGCCGTTTTCCGTCTCATATGAATTAAGCTCCGAAAAGACCTTATCAACACTTATCGCATTTTCGTACCATTGCACATATGAATAATTATAATTTTCATCGCCTTTATATTCAAGCCTTTCAGCTCTGTAAAAAGCATCCTCAAAGCCGTTTTTACGATAATAAGAAAACAGCTTTTCGTTAGCAGGCTTCAAAAAGAGAAAATCCGCATTTCGCTCTTTTGCGATTTTGCAAGCATAGGACAAAAGCTCCGACATAATGCCGTTTTTACGATAATTTTCATCCGTTGCGGCGGCATAAACACAATATGCGTTATACTCATTATCGGTCGAAACGATTTTTGCATTTATAAGCGTTAAAATTGAAATAACCTTGCCGTCAATTTCACATAAAAGCACATTTTCCAAGTTGTCAAATGTAGTGAAAAACAATTTCAAAGCCTCGTCAGAGTCGCCGAAAACACGCTGCCACAAGCTGCAAACGGCTTTCATATCCTCTTTTTCGGCAAGTCTGTACAACAAAGCAATTACTCCTTTAACACTGCATCAAACTTTTCAAGCAAAATCGTGGGATTGTACGACAGCTTAGCTTGTCTCAATCCGTCGTCGCCCGTATCGTCCTCACGGTTTACATATTTATATGACATCAATTCATTTTCGCAAAACTGCTGATTTATTATCGGGTATGCGCCACGGACGTCCGAAAAAGCCTTTTCAACGTGAGTGCAAAAGACCTCATTTGTTATCGGTTCTCCGAAGGTATAAGCCACAACCTCTCCGTCCCGTCTTATTAGTCCGCCTGTAAAGCCAAGCTCAAAATACTTATCAAACGCCCTGTTTATTGCGTCAAGCTCATTATCAAGTCCGACGTTGTCGTCATTGAGAGCTTCCCATTTTTTGTTCATTTCAATACAATCTTTAATGTTATCGGGCGTTATTCTTTCATAACTCCAATTAAAATTGTTCTTGAAATATGAAATATGATTTCTCTTTGCGTGATACTTTCTGCCCTTTAACTCGCACAAATCCTCCGAGGTGTAGATATAATCAAAAAAGCTTCTCGTCGGGATAATTTCAAATCTATCGGGGAAAAGCTCGTTCAATTCCTTAACCGATTTTTCCGAAAGACTATACATTGAGAGCTCTTTACCCTCAAACCGTGAAATTTCAATCAATTCCTCAATAGCCGCCTTTTTATCACCCTTTCCGCAGGGATAGAGGAACGAAACACCCTTCGGTGACTCGCTTTTTGCCAAAAACATACCGTCATATTCGGTAATTGTGGTGTTATACACCTGCGACCATATATATAAATTTCCGAAGCAGTATTCGCAGGATATTTCCTCCGATTCCGCCATCGCTTTTTTTACCCAATCCAAATCCGTAATATCGGGCTTCTTAAATTCAATCACTTAAAAAATCTCCTGTTTTTTCTACGACTTTTTCGTAAATATTATTGCCTATTTTCTCGATTGATAACGGCTCTTTTCCGTCGGAGCATTTAATTACCGACCAGCCGAATTTTTCCGCGGCAAACATTGCGCTTTCTCGGCACTTTTTGAGGTATTCGACATTAGCCTCGTGAATATCCTTTTTGCTCTCGTCATTGTCATAGCGCTTCGACATAAGTCTTTGCGAAATTTCAACGGGCATATCAAGATAAATTACCGCCGTTGGCTTCGGAATACCCATTTTATTGTATTCGTAATCGGTAAGCCATGAAAGATATTCATCCCACTGTTCTTTCGGCAATTTAACCGTTTGATGAACGGCGTTTGATGAAGTATATCTGTCAGCCAAAATAACCGTGCCCGAAAGATATTCGTCCTTCCAATGACGTTTGTAGCTTGCGTATCTGTCAACCGCATAAAATGATGAGGTTGCATAAATGTTTACATCCTCGGGTTTGCTTCCGAACTCGCCAGAAAGATACATACGCACAAGCATACTTGAATCGTCTTCGTAATCGGGCAGTTTAATCTGTTTCACGGAAATTCCTTTATCTGTCAATCTCTTTTTCAAAAGCTCAACTTGTGTAGATTTACCGCTTCCGTCAAGTCCTTCTATTACAATAAGCGTATTCGCCATAATTTCCACCTATTTTACAAATTTTACAACATATCTATTTTACCAAATTAAATACAGATTTACAACACCAAAGCAAAGAAAAAGCGACTTTTTCAAGTCGCTTTTAACGTTTTTGTAATTATTTGCTTTCTTTTTCAGCCTTTTTTTCCTTATCTTCCTTCTTTTCGGGGAAAAGAAGCTTATCAAACGGGAAGTAAATAAAGAACTGAACAGCACCGCACAATGCGCCCGAAATTGCCATTGCGGTATCGGCAGAGCCTGTAAGACCTGTGAAGAACGGAATGAACTTTGTTGAAAGCCAAGCCGAGAAAATAATAAGTGCGATTGTGAAAACGATGTAAATCGGAAGTGTTACTGCTATGTTCGCATCTGAATTAAAGGTCTTTTCACGGTTGATAAAGAAAGAAACGATCTGTGCGATAACATTTGAAACGTTAGCCGCAATGAACACGCCGAGACCGAGCATTGCACCCGTTTTAGCGTCGATAGACGACTTGAAAATGCCCCAAATATCATAGCTTCTTGTAAGCAGCTCGTCGCTCATAAACAATTTGATGAGAAGCGGAAGGAATGTCTGCACAACAAATGCGATAAGTGAAACGAAAATGAATTTTACAAACTGCCAAAGAGTTTTAAGACCCTTACCCTTTTCGGCAGCAGCGTTGTCAATGTCCTTTAATTTTGCCATTGGAACCCTCTCCTTAATAAGAAAAATTTTAATACGAAAACAGTTTATCACATAGTTTTATGTATTGCAAGAATTTTTTTACAGTAAAAATGCCGCAAAGATTTTTTTGCGGCATTTTGCTTATCTTGATTTGATTTTTTCGATTGAGTCGTCAATCATACGCATTTTTTCAGTGTATGCCTTGAGCTTCTCTCTCTGCTCGTCAACAAGCTTTGCAGGTGCCTTTGCGACAAAGCTTTGATTGTTGAGCTTATTGGAAATAAAGTCAATATCCTTTTGAACGGCTTTCTTTTCCTTTTCAAGTCTTTCAAGCTCTGCTTTGAAATCAACAAGCTCGTCCATAGGAATGTAAATTTTAGCGTCGGCGGTAATTACGGTAACTGCCGAAGAGTCCTCATAACCGGGAACAATCTTGACCTCGCTTGCGGAAGCAAGTCTCTTAAAGAACTCTGCGCCGTTTGTGAAGGTGTCAACATAAGGAGTATCGATAATAACCTGTGCTTTCTTGGACGGAGCGACATTCATTTCGCTTCTTCTGTTACGAACAGCCTTAACAGCGGTCATAACCCTCTGCATTTCAGCCTCCTCCGCCTTAAAATCAAGGTCGGGAGAATACTTCGGCCACTCGGAAATCATAATTGACTCGCCGTCGTGCGGAAGTGTCTGCCAAATTTCCTCCGTGATGAACGGCATAAACGGATGGAGAAGCTTGAGTGTGTTGCTCATTACATAAACAAGTACTGCCTTTGCCGTCTGCTTTGCGTTTTCATCCTCGCCGTTAAGACGGATTTTAGCAAGCTCGATATACCAATCGCAGAATACGTCCCAAATAAAGTCATATAGCTTCTGTACCGCAAGACCGAGCTCATATTTTTCAAGAGACTCTGTAACAGCTTTGATAAGTTCATTGTACTGCGACAAAATCCACTTGTCCTCAATCGCAAGCTTTTCGGGAATGTGCGGAGCTTTTTCGTCCTCGCCGAGATTCATAAGAATAAATCTTGCCGCATTCCAAATCTTGTTTGCAAAGTTTCTGCTCGCCTCAACCTTTTCGTCGGAAAATCTCATATCGTTTCCGGGGCTGTTGCCTGTTGCAAGGGTAAATCTCAATGCATCTGCGCCGAATTTATCGATAATCTCAAGCGGATCAATACCGTTGCCGAGAGATTTTGACATTTTTCTGCCCTGTGCGTCACGAACAAGACCGTGAATAAGAACTGTATCAAACGGTGCTTTGCCCGTATATTCAAGAGCCGAGAAAATCATTCTCGATACCCAGAAGCCGATTATATCATAGCCTGTTACAAGAGTATTTGTCGGATAATAGTGCTTCAAATCCTCTGTCTGCTCGGGCCAACCGAGAGTTGAGAACGGCCAAAGAGCCGAGGAGAACCATGTATCAAGCGTATCGGGATCCTGATTTATATGCTTACTGCCGCATTCCGGGCAAGTATCAATATCAGTCTTTGAAACCGTTGTAGCACCGCAATCGTCGCAGTACCAAGCAGGAATTCTGTGTCCCCACCAAAGCTGACGTGAAATGCACCAATCTCTTGTGCCACGCATCCAGTTCATATAATTCTTCGTAAAACGCTCGGGGATGAATTTAATATCGCCCTTTTCAACCGACTCGATAGCAGGCTTAGCAAGCGGCTCCATCCTTACAAACCACTGCTTTGAAACCATAGGCTCAATGCTTGTGTGGCAGCGATAGCAAGTGCCGACCTCATGCTTGATAGGCTCGATTTCTTTGATATATCCGCCCTCTTCAAGATCTTTAAGAATTGCTTTTCTCGCTTCAAGCGTAGTCATACCCGCATACTTACCGCAGTCAAGCACCTCGGGCTCATTCTGTGCTGTCTTACCCGATGCACGAAGCTCGTCTGCCTCCGCTTTATCGGCAGCACCCGTCATATGTCCGTCATAGGTGAATGTGCGGACAATCGGAAGGTCATGACGAAGTCCGACCTCAAAGTCGTTCGGGTCATGTGCAGGCGTAATCTTAACAACACCCGTGCCCTTTGTCATATCTGCGTGCTCGTCGCATACAATCGGAATTTCCTTATTGAGAAGCGGCAAAATAACGTGACAGCCGTGAAGATGCGCATATCTCGGGTCGTCGCCGTTTATTGCAACCGCCGTATCGCCGAGCATTGTCTCGGGACGTGTCGTTGCAAGCTCAAGCTTTTCGCCCGTCTCCTTAACTGTATAGAGAAGATGCCAGAAATTAGAGTCCTTTTCCTCGTACTCAACCTCTGCGTCTGAAATCGACGTGTTACAATGAGGGCACCAGTTTACCATTCTGTTGCCTCTGTAAATCAAATCCTTTTCGTAAAGACGAACAAAGACCTCACGTACAGCCTTGCTGCAGCCCTCGTCAAGAGTAAATCTTTCTCTGTCCCAGTCGCACGAAGAGCCCATCTTTTTAAGCTGCTCGATAATTCTTCCGCCGTACTGCTCTTTCCATTTCCAAGCTCTTTCAAGGAATTTATCTCTGCCCAAATCCTCTTTGGTAATTCCCTCTTTACGCATAGCCTCGACAATTTTAGCCTCGGTCGCAATAGAAGCGTGGTCTGTACCGGGAAGCCAAAGGGTGTCATATCCTGCCATTCTGTGATAGCGGATAAGAATGTCCTGCAATGTATTGTCAAGGGCGTGTCCCATATGGAGCTGACCCGTAATGTTGGGTGGCGGAATGACTATTGTATAAGTCTTTTTCCCCTGCTCACGCTTTGCGTGGAAATATTTGTTTTCAACCCAAGTGCCGTAAATTCGTTCCTCGACATTTTGGGGATTGTACTGTTTTTCAAGCTCTTTTGACATATCATATCTCCTTTATAAAATAAAAACGCCCCATACAAAGTATGAGACGAAAAATTCCGTGGTACCACTCAAATTGCCGCACAAGGCGACCGCTTTTATATTTTTTAACGGGAATAAGCCGTTTTCGCTTAAATATCGGCGAAACCACTCCGAAGTGACGACGAAACGCACGCTGTATTGCCTTGCACCGAACGGCAACTCTCTGAAACGGTGGGAGCGAATCTTAACTTCTTCACTGTGTTTAATATTAAATCATACAATATTTTATCATTTACGGCATAAAGTGTCAACTGATTTATTCCGCTGTTTCAAGCTTATCGACAAATTCTGACATAAACATTCTTATATCCGTGCCCTCTTTACTGTTGCCGTTTATAAAAATGCTTCTGCCGTAAAAGGTATAGTTCTTTATATCGTCGAGATTGTACGTATCGAATTCCAAAGTAAATTCCGCAGTATGATTGTGATTTACGGTAAGGTACGTCGTATTGGGAGAATTCTTTGCGATATAATAACCCGAAGTGCCTGCTACAAGCTTAAATTTATATGTGTTAAAGTCATAAAACCAAGTGTCTGCGGTTCCGTGAACCGTAACGTGATACAATTCCTCGTTCTCCTCAGACCTTTGCGCTACAATTTTTGTAACATTAAAATCGATTTTATGCCAACGGTTTTTCAGTACATTAGTGCCTAAAATAATAAGCCCTATTATTATGACAACGGCGAGTATCTCAAAGATAACGACAACCGCCCTGCGTTCTGTCTTATTCATTTTCACACCTCAATAAGGTATTTTAGCAACATTATCCCTAACTGTCAACACCGTTTTTATTTCGGTGTGCCACGGCAAAGGTAATACAGCTAACGCTCTGTGCCTCGAAAATGCGCAGCATCTTTGCACATTCATCAAGCGAAGCACCCGTAGTTTTGACGTCGTCAACAAGCAAAATATTCTTATCCTTTATCTCGTCCTTGCATTTTACATCATAAATACCGAACACATTTCCTTTTCTGTAAAGTCCCGATAAAGAATGCTGTGACGGTGTGTCATATATACATTATTCTAATGCGTCGAGCACGGGTATTCCCGTAAGAGCCGACAGTTCATTTGCCAAAAGCTCCGCCTGATTAAATTCACGATTTCTCGTCTTGCTTTTAGTAAACGGAATATAGCAAATATAATCAAACTTGTCATCTGAATATTCCCTTAAAAAGACCTCGTACATATCCTCTGCCATAATTTTACAAATAAACTTCTTTTCGCTGAATTTCATTCTCGATACAGCCTTACGAATAGCACCCTCATAGTAAAATGCGCCGACAATCGAATTGTAAAAATGCTTTCTGCCCTTGCAATCGCAATCCGATTTACTCATACCGCAATCGTGGCAAACGGGTGCTTCGATTACAGGCAAGCTCTTTTTACACTCCTCGCACAGCGTTTCATCATAGCGAATAAGCTCGCCGCAATATCTGCACCGCTTCGGAAAGAAAATGCTGACGGCAAAGGCCTTAAGTTTGTCCTTATTCATTGTTATTCTCCAAAAACATATATTTGAGTGCAGAATATCGGCGTGTCTTTTTATCGTTTTGCGCCATTTCAAAAACCTCTGCCGAGTTTCCTACAATAACAAGCTTTTCCTTTGCTCTTGTAACGGCGGTATAGAGAAGATTTCTGTATTTAAGCTGTGGAATTACAGATATTATCGGCAAAATAACCGCCTTAAATTCACTGCCCTGACTTTTATGGACGGTAACGGCATAAGCAAGTTCAAGTTCAATCAGCTGATCCTTCATATATGTTGCTCTGCGGTCATCATCAAAGCAGATAATTACACATTCGTTTTTTATATCTATTTTTTCGATTATGCCGATATCGCCGTTGAAAATGCCCTCGCCCGAGTCCTTGCCCTTTTCCCAGCCGATATTATAATTATTCTTTATCTGCATAACCTTGTCGCCCTCACGGAACACCTTGAAGCCGACGGTTATTTCGTTTTTGCCCTTTTCGTGAGGATTAACAAGCTCTTGGAGCATTTTGTTAAGATTATTTGTACCTGATTCGCCCTTTTTAGACGGACATATCACCTGAATATCCGTAAGCGGAGAATAACCGTAAGCTGCCGGCAAGCGTTTGGAATAGAGCTCTGCCACCGTCTGTGCGGTATCAAAAGCGTTTCTTCTCTCCATAAGGAAAAAGTCACTGTCCTTTTTATCGATTATAACCTGCTCTCCGTTGACTATTCTATGTGCGTTTGTAACAATCAAGCTGTCAAGCGACTGCCTGAAAACTTCTTTCAATTCAACAACGGGTAAAAGTCCCGAGCCGATTAAGTCCGACAAAACATTGCCTGCGCCGACTGCAGGAAGCTGATCGGAGTCACCGACCATTATAAATCTGCAACCGAACGGAAGTGCTGACAAAAGACTTGCAAAAAGGCTTGTATCAACCATTGAAAGCTCGTCAACTATAAGCACCTCGCAGTCAAGCGGATTTCGTAAATTGCGCTGAAAAGCAGGTCTGTCGTTTTCGTCCCATTCGACCTCAAGCAAGCGATGAATTGTCTTTGCTTCCTTGCCCGTAAGCTCGCTCATTCGCTTTGCCGCCCTGCCCGTTGGCGCTGCAAGTGCAATTTCAAGTCCCTCGTTTTCAAATACCTTGATTATGCCCTTTAGCGTTGTGGTTTTTCCTGTACCCGGTCCGCCCGTCAAAATGAGCATACCTTTATTTATTGCGGTCTGAATAGCCTCTTTTTGCTTTTGGGCATATTCGATTTTCAGCGAAGCCTCAACCGCTTCGATTTCCTTGTAAAGCGTTTTTCTTTCGGGAGGCGGAAATTTCAAAAGCACCTTCATCCTGTTGCTTATCGATTTTTCATCAAGATAAACGGATGTTAGAAAAATAAACTCCTTATTGTTCATTTCCTTTGAAACAAGCTTATTTTCGCCTATAAGCTCATCAATCATAATGTCGGCGGTGTCCTCGTTTGTAGAAAGATACTGTGCTGAAATTTTTACAAGTTTTTCTCTCGGTAAGCAAGTGTGACCGTCCGAATATAAATTGTGCGTAACAATATGTAAAATGCCTGCTTTAATTCTATATGACGGGTTTGTGCCGTTGGGCAATTTTTCTGCTATCGCCTCTGCCCTTTCAAAGCCTATTCCCGTACCCGAAAAGCACAAATCGAACGGATTTTCCATAACTCTTTCAACCGCTTTTGCACCGAAAAGCTTATATGCCTTAATGCACTCGTTCGGCGTCATTCCGTAAGCCTCAAGATTCATCATAATACCTCTTACGGCAAACTGACTCTTGAAATCGCTCGACATTTTCTTTGCACGTTCTAAGGATATACCCTTTATAAGAGCAAGGCTTTCAGGCTCATTTTCAAGCACCTCAAACGAACGCTCTCCGAATTTTTCTATTATTCTTTCAGCCGTCGCAGGACCTATTCCCTTTACCGCACCTGCGCTGAGATAATTATAAAGCTGTTCCGTTGTAGCAGGCATATTTCTCTCGTAGCTTTCCACCTTAAACTGTCTGCCGAACGTGTTGTGAAAAGTCCAATTACCCGAGCATTTAACGGTTTCGCCGACGGAAATTCCCGAGAAAATGCCAACGGCCGTGATAAGCTCGTCATCACAGCCAATTTCAAGCACGGTATATCCGTTCTGCTCATTTCTGAACTTAACATCCTCAACCGTACCGCTTATTATTTCGTTTTTAAGCTCTTCACTCATTTGAACAATTCCTCTAATTCCTCAACCGATACAAGATAAATTCCGTTTGTCTGTCTGCAAACATTCAAGCAGGAAAGCCTTTGCGCTTCTTTCATTCCCTTATCGAGAACAAGCACCTTCCCGTGATTTTCATCGCCGATAAGATTGAGCTTTGTCATTGCGGAATATGCCGCTTGAGTTATCTCCTCTCCGCAGCCCTCCGACGGAATAATTATGTAATAGTCGTACTTGCCTTTTGGCATTAAAAGCTTGAACATTATTCCGTAAGACAGCGCAAGCAAGCCTAAAAGTATCAATCCGACGAAAATCGATGCAAAAAACGCCTCTAACATTAAAATCACCCCATAACATAGTATGAGGCGAATTCAACAATGTGAGTAAACCTGTAAGCCGAGTTCTGTCATTGAAAGCAATTATCTATCTACTCGTACCGTTGCCGATACGCTCAAGCCATCCGTCGAAGTATCTGCCCAGCTGACAACTTCAGTCGATGTTGCATCGGGTAGGGTTTACTTGGCAATATTGTTACCAATATTCCGGTGAGCTCTTACCTCGCCTTTCCACCCTTACCGTATAAATACGGCGGTATATCTCTATGCACTTTCCCGGAGGTCGCCCTCGGCGGCCGTTAGCCGTTACCCTGCTGTGTGATGCTCGGACTTTCCTCATTGACGCATTGCTGCGCCCCCGTAATTGCTCAATCTACTCACATATATATTTTATTATATTTTTATCGCTATGTCAATTACCGTAATCCCGCAAGGACTTGAAAACATAGCCGTTTTCCCTTGCGTAATCGATTATTTGAGCAAGGGCGTTCGAGTTATCGGGCGAAACTGCGTGTAAAAGTATCACAGCGCCCGGATGAAGTCTTGCAGTTACCGTGTTAAAAGCATAGTCCGCACCCTTTTGGTTATTCAAATCCCAATCGGAATACGCAAGCGACCAAAACACGCTTTTATAACCGAGTGAGCCGACCAAATCAAGCGCACTATCGGAATATTCGCCCATCGGAAAACGGAAATACGGCTCGGAATATCCGAAATTAGTTCGCAAATAATCGTCCATTCCCTTTATTTCCTGCGCCATTTCAGTTCTCGTAAGTGACGGGAAAGACGGATGCTTAACAGAGTGATTTCCGACAATATGACCCTCGTTTATCATTCTCGATATAAGCTCGGGATACTGCTTTACTTGAGGCAAAGTGCAGAAAAATGCCGCCGGAACGTTCTTTTCTTTTAGCGTGTCCAAAATTTTTGCGGTATAGCCGTTTTCGTATCCGCAGTCGAAGGTAAGATAAAGCACCTTTTCGCTTGAAACGGTATCAAGACACAGCGCATTAAAATTGTGTTCGTCAAAATATTTTTGATTGTTCACGGAAACCTGATTTGGCTTTCCGTCCTTTGCGACGCCGAAGCCGTAGCCCTTTTTCTCCGTCGATAAATTTCTTGTATTTTCGGGGTCTGTAACCTTAAATTCAACGCAGGGAAGCGGCTCTCTGCCCGTGTAGGTCTTTCCGTCCTGAAGCACGGCAGAGCCAGAGCCTGCCTGCAAAACATTTGATTTTGAGCTGTTATTTTTATCATTCTTTTTTGTCGTTGTAAGCAATTCCGTTTTCATTTCTTCGGTTGTAGCTTCTGTGATTGTCTCGGAAGAGTCTGACGGAGTTGTTTCGTCGGGGATCGGCTCTTTTGAGCAAGAGCATAACAAAAACACGAATATTAAAGAAATAAGTACAGCTATAGTTTTTTTCATTTTCATCACCTTATAAAAAATGTCCGTCACCGTCGGCAACGGACTTACTTTGATTTTACATCATACTTTGCATATTTTCAACTATATTTGAAAAAGTGTTTATAGCTTTTTTAGCCGTCTTTTTCACATTTCTCATCGGATTGTCGTTCATAGCAGAGCCTGCCATTGCAACGGCAGCGCCTAAAGCAAGGCTTGCACCGACAGCCTTCATTGTTTTTTCTGTTTGCTTTTTCATTGTTTTCACCTCTTTATTTTTGTGATGTACTAATATTCTTTACACAAACAGAAAAATAATTATTGTATAGTTCTTTTATTTTTTGAAAAATATGTTAAAATAGATAAAAAAATTCGGGAGAGTATAAAATGTCAATAAATATAGTAATGGTTGAGCCTGAAATTCCGCAAAACACAGGCAATGTCGCAAGAACCTGTGCATTGACAGGCACAAGACTTCATCTTGTAGGACCTATGGGCTTTAAGATTGACGACCGAAAGCTCAAAAGAGCAGGTCTTGATTATTGGTATCTTTTGGATATTACATATTATGAAAATCTTGATGAATTTCTTGAAAAAAACAAAGAACACAAGGACAAATTCTATTTCTTCACAACAAAGGGCAGGCACATTTATTCGGATGTAAAATATCCCGATAACTGCTATCTTTTCTTCGGAAAAGAAACAAAAGGATTGCCCGAAGGCTTGCTCTACGACCACCCCGACACCTGCGTTCGTATGCCGATGTTAAACCACGAAAGAGCGAGAAGCCTTAACCTCTCAAACACTGTTGCGATTGCAACCTACGAGGTGTTAAGGCAGTGGAATTTTCCCGAGCTTCTCTGCGAGGGTCAGCTCCACGATTTGAAATGGGATGAATGAAAAATTAAGCCTATTGCTAATTTGTTGTGTAAAAATATACGGTTACAAACAATTATATTTTTATAATATCATAGGGGCGAACTGTGTTCGCCCGTTTTTAATTTGCTATAAATGGCGGGCGGGCGCATTTTCAGGCTCCCTCGTCAGAGGGAGCCTATGTTTGTGCTAAATTTTCAAATCAGATAACAGCCGTGTATTAACCTAAAAATTTAATTTTACAGCGTAGTGCGGTGGCTTGCTGCCGCCGTTGGATTGTCGCTAATTTATGACGATTTACGGCTGAAATGGCATTAAAAATTCCCACAATCCGTAGGGACAACCCTTGCGGTTATCCGTTAATTTTATTTAATATGTAATTTGTTGCGGACAGGGGCAAGCCCTGTCCCTACGGTATGATATTGAATTTAATTTGATAACAGCCGAAAGCAGTAACATATTTGCTAATTCGTTCGGCAGGAGCAAGCCCCTGCCCTACCGTGTGGGATATATTTTTCGCTCCGTGCGAAACACCAACTTTTGCGATTTGTGCACAGCCGCATATTTAGGCTCCCTCTGACGAGGGAGCTGTTGAGCGTAGCGAAACTGAGGGAGAGAAAGCAATAAACAGCAAATTTTCGTTATCTCTCCCTCAGTCATTTTTCAAAAGAAAAACGACAGCTCCCTCGTCAGAGGGAGCCTATGTTTGTGCTAAATTTTCAAATCAGATAACAGCTGTGTATTAACCTTAAAATTTAATTTTACGGCGTATGGCGGTGAGATATATAATATAACTTCACATTCATTCAAGCGTTTTTGTCATAAGCACGGCGTTTTCGGTCGGGTGGGAATAAAAATTTTTTCTAAGTCCTACCTCCGAGAAACCGCATTTTCTGTAAAGAGCGATTGCGGTTTCGTTCGACTCTCTCACTTCAAGTGTTATAAACTCGGCATTTTTTTCACGGCTGACCTTTTCAAGATGCTCTAAAAGCCTTGTTGCAACACCTTTTTTTCTGAACTTCTCGCCGACTGCAACATTGGTTATAGAAACCTCGCCGACAACATTAAAAGAGCCTATATATCCTGCTGTTTCGCCGTCGATTTTCGCAACAAAAAAATCGGCAACGGGGTTTTCCAATTCCTCAAAAAGCGATTTTTCGCTCCACGGGTCTTGAAAGCACTCCTGTTCAATTTTTGCGATATTCTCAATATCCGCTTCGGTCATTTTTGAAATTTCAACATTCATTTTTTAACCCTTCGCATCATACCAGGTCTTGCCTATATTTGCGTCGCTGACAAGACGAACTTTCATTTTGCAAGCGTTTTCCATTTCCTCGCAAACGATATTTTTTACCGTTTCCGCCTCGTTTTCGGGTGCTTCGACTATCAATTCGTCGTGCACCTGCAACAAAAGTCTTGCTTTGAGATTTTCGGCTTTCAGTCTGTTATAAACCTTTATCATAGCGATTTTAATAATGTCTGCGGCAGTACCTTGTATGGGCATATTTCTTGCAACTCTCTCGCCGAATGAGCGAAGCATACCGTTTGATGATGAAAGTTCAGGCAAGTATCTTCTTCTGCCGAAAAGAGTTGAAACATAGCCGTCCGCCTTTGCCTTTTCGACAATGTTTTTCATATACCCGTCAACGCCCGAATAATGGTGCAAATAGTCCTTGATATACTTATCCGCTTCCGCCCTCGATACACCTATATCCTTTGAAAGCGAAAATGCACCGATACCGTAAACAATACCGAAGTTTACAGCCTTTGCCCTTGAACGCATAAGCGGAGAAACCTCGTTAAGCGGAATTTTGAACACCTGTGAAGCTGTTGTTGTATGAATATCCGTTTCACTGTTAAAGGCATCAATCATATTTTGATCGTTTGCAATATCCGAAAGAACACGCAGTTCAATTTGCGAATAGTCGGCATCAATAAAGGTCATACCGTCCTCGGCAACAAAGAATTTTCGCATCTCTCTGCCAAGTTCTGTTCTTACGGGAATATTTTGAAGATTCGGCTCAACAGAGGAAATTCTGCCCGTTCTCGTCTCGGTCTGATTAAAGGTTGTGTGAATTCTGCCGTCGGAAGAGATTTCCTTGATAAGACCGTCGCAATAGGTGGATTTGAGCTTTGCAAGAGTCCTGTATTCAAGGATAAATCTCACAATTTCGTAGTCCTCGGCAAGTCCCTCCAAAACGTCTGCATTTGTGGAATAGCCTGTTTTCGTCTTTTTCTTTGTCGGGATTGCAAGGTCGTCAAAAAGCACTTCTCCGAGCTGTTTAGGTGAATTTATATTAAACTCACGACCTGCAAGCGAATAAATTTCCTTTTGAAGCTCTGAAATGCGGGCAGAAAGCTTGTCGGAAAAGTCCTCAATACCCTCTCTGTCAACCTTAATTCCATAAACTTCCATTGATGAAAGCACCCTCGCAAGCGGCATTTCGATTTCATTAAACAGCTTTGTATTGTCCGTGCTCTCAAGCCTTGTCGCAATACGGCTCTTTAACGCTCTGTACGCCGAAAGGTCGGAAAGAGCTTCGTTATCATACTCATAATACGGCACGGAAAATTCCGCCGCAAGTCGCTTTACGGAATAATCCTTTGCCGAGGGATTTAACAAATACGCACCGAGCAAAATATCAAAATCAATATTCTTTATGTCTCCGCCGTTTTTGAAAAAGTAGGAATAAACCGCCTTTGAATTGTAGGTGCAGGTTTTAATTTCCTTGTCGGAAAGCATTGAAAGCACCTTTTCTATGTCCTCGTCGGAAGTAAATTCATACATATAATCGGAGTCAACGGCGCAAATACCCTTTAAGCCGAATTTGTCGGTATCAAGGGCAAAGAAAAGCTCTTTTTCCTCATTTACCGATTTTTCCAAAAGTGAAATATCGGTGCTTTTTTCGGATGCTTTCGACTGCGCTTCGTCATTTTTACCCGACTGTGCGACAGCAGGCAAATCAAGACGCTCAAGGATTTTGAACATCTCATATTCGGTCAAAAGCTTTCTCGCTCTTTCGGTGTCGCCCTCGCCCTTTTTATATGAATTTATATCGGTATCAATCGGAACATTTACGTCAATCGTTCCAAGCTTATAACTGAGATATGCTTTTTCCTTGTCGTTTTTAAGTTTAGTTCTGACGGACTCTTTAATGTCAATTTCGTCGATATTTTCATAGATTTTATCGATAGAGCCAAAGCTTGAAATCAAAGCTGCGGCGGTTTTTTCGCCTATTCCGGCAACACCGGGGATATTGTCCGAGCTGTCACCCATAAGAGCCTTAATATCAATCATCTGTATCGGCTCAACGCCGTATTTTTCCTTAACTGCTTCGGTGTCATAAACCACGGTTTCAGGTCTGCCCATTTTGGTTGAAGCAAGCAAAACCGTAACATTATCCCTTACAAGCTGCAAGCTGTCCCTGTCTCCCGTAGCGATAAAACTCTCGTTGCCCTCTCCGCAGCTGTGGGAAAGCGTGCCGATAAGGTCATCAGCCTCAAAGCCCGGCTTTGTAACGATTTTATAGCCGAGCGACGAAAGAATTTCTTTAAGTACAGGCAATTGCTCCGCAAGCTCGGGCGGCATCGGCTTTCTGCCTGCCTTGTAATCGGCATACATTTTGTGCCTAAAGGTCGGCTCTTTAAGGTCAAATGTTACAGCCACACCGTCGGGTGAAACATCATCTTCAAGCTTCAAGAGAATATTCAAAAAGCCGTAAATTGCGTTTGAATAGTGTCCGTCCTTAGTTGTGAGCAGCTTTATACCGTAAAACGCTCTGTTAAAAATACTGTTACCGTCTAAAATCAATAGCTTCATATTTTTCACCGAATTTTCAGAAATTTTAGTTACTATGATATTGTACCATATCTTTTTATATTTTGCACTAAAATTATGCCTCAACGGTTGAGATAAAAAAGAATTTATGGTAAAATATGCTGAAATTTAATTGAGGTTGATTTTATGCAGTTCGGAAATTTGAAAATTGAAGGCTTTGCAGGGCTTGCTCCTATGGCAGGCGTTGCGGACAGGGCGTTTCGTGAGCTTTGCCGTGAGTACGGTGCGGCTTATACCATGTCGGAAATGATAAGCTCAAAGGGCGTTACAATGGGTGACAAAAAGTCAAAGGAATTGATGACGCTCAACGAAAAAGAACGCCCGGCAGGCGTGCAAATTTTCGGAAGTGACCCTGAAATTATGGCGCAAAGCATAAATTCCGTGCTTGAAACAAGACCTGATTTTATCGATATAAATATGGGCTGTCCTGCCCCGAAAATTGCAGGAAACGGCGGCGGCTCGTCGCTTATGAGAAATCCCGAGCTTGCACAGAGCATTGTAAAAGCGGTTGTCGGTGCTACCGAGCTTCCCGTAACGGTTAAAATGCGTTCGGGTTGGGATTTTGACAATATAAATGCAGTCGATATGGCAAAAAGAGCCGAAGAAGCCGGTGCTGCGGCTGTTACAATCCACGGACGGACAAGACAGCAGATGTATGCACCGCCCGTAAACACGGATATAATTGCCGAGGTAAAAAAAGAACTGTCAATCCCTGTAATCGGCAACGGAGACGTTGTTGACGGTCAGACTGCGGCACTTATGCTTGAAAAAACAAACTGTGATTTCCTTTTGGTCGGCAGAGGTGCGCTCGGCAGACCGTGGGTATTTTCGCAGATCAATGCCTATCTCAACGAGGGCAGAATTCTACCCGAGCCGCCCGTCAGCGAGAGAATGAGGGTTATGGTGAAGCATATCAAGCTCATTTGCGAATACAAGGGCGAAAAAATCGGTATGAAGGAAGCGAGAAAACACGCCGCTTGGTATATGAAAGGACTTCGTGGCGGCGCAGAGTTCAGACGGCAGGCGGGCACGCTCGAAACACTCGAACAGGCACAGGAATTGGCATTCAGAGTGGTCGTTGAAAATCAGTAAAATGTACTTATATAAAATACCCCCTACGGTTTTTGATAGGCTCTTACCGTAGGGGGTATAATTCATTATAAATATTAAAGGTTCTGTTTCAAAAAGAATTATATTTTGCATTTTACAAACTTTAATAATTATTTCTTTTTTAATCTTTGCTTTTGTGACAACAAATCTATTCGAATTTCTTTTGCAACATATAAATAATGTGATGCAAACAAACATAATGTCGAACAAGATTGTATGCAATCTTCACACGCTTTAATAATTGAGCCTTCAAAGCCATAATATGTTATAAAAAATATCAACAATGTAAAAACAACAACAAATTTCACATCGTTAGATGAAATAGATTTAGTAGAAACATAACTTTTCAATTTTGCTTTACTAGACGCATTAATATCCGACAACTTAAATTCAATCAGACCTTTAAAGCTGATTATGGTGTTTATTTTTGAACACATCGATATAATATAATCAATATAATCAATATATTCAACCAACATATCGTTTCGAATATAAATTTTCCCTATAAGTAATATGATAAATTTAACCATACACAAAACTAAAGGCGTTATAAAGAATAATCTTTCTACCCATCCTTTAAATCCTTTTTTATAAAAGAATATTTCTTTGAAACTAATTGTAGTTTTCATATTCATCCTCCTTTCATAGAATATTTGTTTGTAAATTTTGTTTTTAGATTTCAGCAAAAAAAATAGTTATAATTCGTCTTTGACAAATTATAACTATCTATAGCACTTATTTAATTTTTAATATTTATTATAAATAAATTTTACATCAAACAACCCATCTTGTCAATAGGGAAATGAATTTTTCAAATCTTTTTTAAAATTTTTATATCAATGTAAAATCATTTATTACACCGAGGGTATTCGTTTACGAAATTTTCATATTCAGGCGGAGCTTGTCGCTTATCATTGCGATAAACTCGGAATTGGTGGGCTTACCACGGCTTGACTGGATTGTATAGCCGAAGTACGACGACAAAACATCAACATCTCCCCTATCCCACGCAACCTCGATAGCGTGGCGGATTGCTCGCTCAACTCTCGACGGCGTAGTCGAAAATTTCTTTGCAACTGTCGGATAAAGCACCTTTGTTACAGAGTTCATCATTTCCGTATCGTCGATTGAAAGAATTATCGCCTCACGAAGATACTGATAACCCTTTATGTGCGCAGGAACGCCGATTTGGTGCATAATTTCGCTGACCGTTACCTGCAAATCCATAGGCTCGCCGAGCTCGTTATGCTGCGTGCTTATCCTCTGCGACTTATCGGACATTCGGCGTATTCTCTCGCCCATTACGTTTACATCAAAAGGCTTTCTGAAATAGTAGTCAACCCCTGCCGATAAAATTTCCTGCTCAAAGCGTTGATTGTCTACCCCCGACATAACCATCAAGAGCATATCGTCAAATTTCTTGCTGCCCTTAACCCTTTCAACGACACCGAGTGCGTCTATGTTCGATAAAAACGCATCCATAACAACTGCGTTCGGTTTTTCGCTCTCGATTGCCTCAAGCAGCTTTCTGCCGTCCTTTTTAACAAGCTTAACCTCGCAACCGTAGGAAGCAAGAGCTTTTACACAATTCGCCCCGAATTCGTTTCCTTCTGCTGTCAACACCACTTTAAGATTTCTTTCCATATATTTTACCTCCGTTTTTTGATTTCTGCCATATTTTACCATTTTAGTATAATTTTGGCAATAGCATATTCAGAAATTTACTAAAAGTTTTTGAAACGCTATCAAAAATCGACCAAATGACAGCGAAAGAGTTAATAAGCATTTCAAAGCGTCAATACTATTTGTCAGCATTAAAAAAATTAGGTCGAATAAAGAAACAACCCGAAAAGCAATTTTGCAACTGCCTTTCGGGCGTTCCTTTAGGAAGCTTTTCGAGTTATCTCATCTTCTACGGAATTTGAAATTTTCAGCATATTTTCAGCAAAGATACCGTACCCCTGCAAAGGGTCGTTTACAAACACATGGGTTACTGCTCCGACGAGCATACCGTTTTGAATAATAGGGCTTCCACTCATTCCCTGCACAATACCGCCTGTTTTTTCAATCAATTCGGGATCGGTTATTTTTATAATCATATTCTTATTGTTCGAGTCATTCTGCAAGAAAACCTTTACTATTTCAATGTCGTAATACTTAGGTCCGTTAATATCCACGGTGGATATTATCTGTGCAGGACCTGCGGTAATCTCCTGCTTTGCGGCAACGGGTATTTCCTGCCCGTTTACAGCTTCTTTATAAATGCCGTATATACCGCACTCACAGTTGATTTTCAAATCGCCCGTCTTTTTGTTTGTGAATACTCCGCACAGCTCTCCCGTAGCACTCGGAGTTCCCTTGTAGCAGCCGCTTATTCTTGCGGACATAGCGTCGCCGTAAAGCAAGGGCATCATCTTTCCCGTATCGACATCACAAACTGCGTGTCCGAGTCCGCCGAAAACACCTGTATTCTTGTTATAATAGGTAACTGTGCCTACGCCTGCGGTACTGTCTCTTACCCACAAGCCTGCTTTGTTTCTTCCGTCACTTTCTGACACGGCAAGAGTTAATGTGGCTTCAAACGGCTTCCCGTTTCTGTCCGCCGTAACTCTGATAGTTTTGTCATTCGTGTTTTGGAAAAACTTTGTAAGCTCATTTACCGTTGTGATTTTCTCGCCGTTTAGGGCTGTTATCACATCTCCCGTTTCAAGTCCTGCTTCCTTGCCGGGATTTCTTGCACCCGACGAGGTTTGAACATCGTCCATACCGACAACGACAGCGCCGTTCGTATAGAGCTTAATGCCGAAAACATCGCCGCCGGGCACAACATACTGCCTTTTTGAAACGGTTACCGAAGAAGATTTGACCGGTATGGTATTTAGAAGCGATATATCGAGAGTATATTCCTTATCCTCACAGCGATCGTCAATAACATTTGATTGCGTATTCGCAGACACATAGTCTTCATTTTGCGTTACGTTTAACGAAAATATCTCGCTGATCATTATTTTTTCGCTTTCGACAAGGTGAATACTGTCGGGTATCGTCTTTTGAGCAAATATAACCATACCGAATATGACAGAGGTTATCATAAGCCCGATTAAGCTTATTATTTTGAAAAAATATTTCATTTTTCACCTCCGCACCTGCGACTTCTTGCCGCTTTTATAATTTGTGATTTATTCGGAAAATTATAAGCGGAAAAAATAAGACTTTTTAGATTATTATGGACAAAATGTAAATCCTAAAATCTAAAAAGTCTTTTTTGTTAATTATTTAATTTTAATAATGAAAAAATTTTTTCAACCGAGCTTTCAACGTTTTCGTTTTCCGTTGAAATTGTAAAATCGGCATATTTTTTGTAAAGCGGAAGTCTTTCCCTCAAAATATCCTCAACGCTCTCGCCCTGCTTTGCGGCTATTCCGCGAGTGGTTATGTTTGAAAGCCTCTTTTCAAGCACGCTCGGAGAAACGTCAATAAACACCGTAACAGCGTTCTTTTTGAGCTTTTCCATAGCCTTTTCGCCGAACACGGCACTGCCGCCCGTTGAAATAACACTGTTTTCGCAGTCCAAAGAAAGTAATGCGTTTTCTTCGATTTCAAGGAAGGCTTTAAGCCCGTCCTTATCTATTATATCCTGCAAAAGCCTGCCCTCACGCTGCTGAATGATAAGGTCAGTATCGACAAATCCGACACCGAGAGTCTTTGCAAGGACAACGCCGACGGTGCTTTTGCCCGAAGCCGGCATACCGATTAAAACAATATTTTTCATCAGATTGAAATTTCGTGAGCAATCTTATAAAGGTTGAGGTCGATTGTCTTTTTCATATTCAATGCTTCAAAAATGTCAAAGTCAACGATTTCGTCCTTCTGCATAGCAACAACACGGTTGCCTATACCCTCTTTAAGAAGCTCAACAGCCTTGTAACCCATCTGACTGCCTGCAACTCTGTCACGAACTGTGGGAGAACCGCCACGCTGAACGTGCCCGAGGATTGTAGCACGGCTTTCAATTCCCGTAACCTCTTGAATTTTCTTTGCCATTTCATCAACACCGCCGATGCCCTCTGCAACAACGATAATGAAATGTCTCTTACCTGCTTTTTGAGTTCTTCTCATTCTCTCGATAACATCACGCTCAAAGTCGAACTCAACCTCGGGAATAAGAATTGTTGTAGCGCCGCAAGCTATACCTGCATTAAGAGCTATGTAGCCTGCACGTCTGCCCATAACCTCAACAACCGAGCAACGGTCGTGAGACTCTGTTGTGTCACGGAGACGGTCAACCATCTCCATAACGGTATTCATAGCTGTATCGTAACCGATAGTATAGTCGCAGCAAGCAATATCGTTATCGATTGTACCGGGAATGCCGACGCAGGGAATACCTCTGAGTGAAAGATCCCTCGCACCTCTGAAAGAGCCGTCGCCGCCGATAACAACAACGCCCTCCATACCTACTTCCTTACAGGTATTGATAGCCTTCTGAAGTCCCTCTTCAGTTTTGAATTCGGGGCTTCTTGCGGAATAAAGGATTGTACCGCCACGATTTATTATATTAGAAACAGAACGAAGATTCATTTCATACATATCTCCGTACATAAGACCGTTATAACCTCTGCGAATACCCATAACTCTCATACCGTTTTCACAGCCTGAGCGAACAACAGCTCTAACAGCCGCATTCATGCCGGGTGCGTCTCCGCCACTTGTTAAAACACCTATTGTTTTCATATTATCACCTCATAAATAATCAACATATATAATACACTAAAAGAAAAAATAGTCAAGGCTAACTCGCCCATTTGTCGCAAAATTCATTGAATTACGACATTTGACTTGCCTAAAATTTCGCTTAGCTTTGAATTTCTCCCATCATTCGGCGAAATCGAAAAATCGGTTTTTACATATTTCCGAGTGTCGCTGAAGAAGAAATAGACGGGAATTTTGCCCTCGCTGCCCTTGAGAACTGCAAGTGCCTGTTGAACGCTCGGGTCACTTTCGGAATTAAAGCGCAGAAAAGCTCCGCTTTTTTTAGCCTTTGGCTCATTCTTAGGACAAGGCTCAAAAAAGTCCGCTATAATTTTTGAGTCCTCATCGTCACGTATGGAAAGCCTGCCCTTCAGCACTACGATATTTCCGAGCGTGAGCATATTTCCGAAATTTTCATATACCTTCGGGAACACAATAGCCTCTATTGAGCCTGTTACGTCCTCAAGCGTTATGAAAGCCATTGTGGAGTCGTTTTTGGTAATCTTCTTTTTAACCGAAGAAATTATGCCGAAAGCCTTTACATAAGCTCCGTCCTTATATGGACTTACCTCATCCCCTGCCGCTTCGAGCAAATCGGAAATGGGGGTAGCTTTTATTCTCTTTGAAAGCTCCGAATACTCTGCCATCGGATGCCCTGAAATATAAAGACCCGTTGTTTCCTTTTCATATCCGAGCATTTCAAGTCGGTCAAATTCCTCTGTATGGCTTATCTCGGGGGACGAATTATCCCGAACTCCGCCCAAGTCAAAAAGTCCGATTTGACCGTCGATATTTCTGCGTTTTGTCGCCTCAACCGAGGAAATTACCGAGCCGAGATTCAGCATCATTTCCCTGCGGTTTAGCGAGAAGGAATCAAGCGCACCGCATTTTATCAAGCTTTCAACCGCACGCTTATTGAAATCCTTTGAATACACTCTTTTTACAAAATCGTAAAACGAGGTATATTTTCCGTTTAAGCAGCGTTCTTTATAGATAGCGTCAATGAAATTTCTGCCGAGATTTTTAACGGCTAAAAGTCCGAATCTTATTTTGCCGAAATCGGTTGTAAATTGAGCCTGTGAGAAATTGACGTCGGGTCGTAAAACCTCAATTCCCATTCTGTTACATTCGGAAATATACATTGTGACCTTATCCGTCCAATCGATAACGCTTGTCATTAAAGCCGCCATAAACTCTGCCGGATAGTGACATTTGAGATATGCCGTTTGATATGCGACAAGAGCATAAGCCGCCGAATGAGATTTATTGAAAGCGTAAGAAGCAAACGAAGTCATATCGTCAAAGATACTGTTTGCGGTTTCTTTTGAAATACCGTTTTTGCCGCAGCCCTCAATAAAGGTCGTTCTCTCCTTTTCCATAACGTCGTGCTTTTTCTTTGACATTGCACGTCTTACAATATCCGCCCTGCCGAGAGAATAGCCTGCAAGCGAACGGAAAATTTCCATAACCTGCTCCTGATAGACCATACAGCCGTTTGTAACCTCAAGAATAGGTCGAAGCATTTCCGTTTTATATTTAACCCGTTCGGGATTATGCCTATTTTCAATATATGTGTCAATGGAATCCATCGGTCCCGGTCGGTACAGCGAAATAACCGCTATAATATCCTCAAGATTATTTGGCTTTAGCCTTGAGAGAACACGGCGAAGTCCTGCCGATTCACATTGGAAAACACCGTATGTGTCGCCGTTTCTGAAAAGGTCATAGGTTTTTTTGTCGTCAAGCGGAATATTTTTAATCGAAAAAGACGGCTCTCTCTCCCTTACAGCCTTAACACAGTCGTCAATAACCGTGAGTGTGCGAAGTCCGAGAAAATCCATTTTGAGAAGTCCGAGCTCTTCAATGGTGGTCATTGTGTATTGAGTAACAACCGAATCGTCATTTTTTGCAAGCGGAACATACTCGCTGACAGGCCTGTCTGTAATGACAACACCTGCGGCGTGCTTTGATGCATGCCTCGGCATACCCTCGACAGCCTTTGCCAAATCGACAAGCTCCTTTATTTTCGGGTCGGAGTCGTACATTTTTCTAAGCTCCGAGTTTTTCCTCAAAGCCTTATCTATTGTAATATCAAGCTCACGGGGAATTTGCTTTGATACAGCATCAACCGTATTGTATGCAATTCCCAACACCCTGCCGACATCTCTTATTGCCGCACGAGCCGCCATAGTACCGAAGGTAACAATCTGCGCAACGTGGTCGGCTCCGTATTTTCTGATTACATAGTCGATAACCTCTTCACGCCGAACATAACAGAAATCGACGTCAATATCGGGCATACTTACCCTTTCGGGATTTAAGAAGCGTTCGAAAATGAGGTTATATTTCATCGGGTCAATGCCCGTAATTCCCATACAATATGCGGCGATACTGCCTGCGCCCGAGCCTCTGCCCGGTCCTACGGGAATATCTTTTGATTTTGCATAGTTTATAAAATCGGCTACGATAAGGAAATAGTCCACATAGCCCATATTTTTAATTACCGAAAGCTCATAGTCAAGGCGTTCGATATATTTTTTATCGGGGTTTTCTCCGTAATTTTTATAGAGCCCCTCATAGCATTTTTCTTTGAAATAGTCAAAATGGTCTCTGCCGTCGGGGACGTCAAAATGCGGAAGCTTAGTTTTATGAAATTCAAATTCGACGTTACATCTGTCTGCGATTATCTGCGTATTTTTTACAGCCTGCGGATAATTATTGAAAAGCTCAAGCATTTCCGCTTCGTTCTTCAAATAAAAATCATCCGTGCCGAACTCTATTCCCGTTTCCTCGTCAATGGTATGGTTAGTCTGTATGCAAATAAGCACCTTTTGTGTTTTTGCGTCCTCTTTTTTGACATAATGCACATCATTTGTAGCGACAAGCGGTATTCCCGTCTCCTCGGAAAGCTTTGCGAGCATAGGAATAATCTCAAGCTGTTCCTTCAAGCCGTGATTTTGCATTTCAAGGTAATAATTACCCTGTCCGAAAACGGAATTGTACCAAAGAGCAGTCTGCTTTGCACCGTCATAGTCCCTTGCGACAAGCTTTCTTGCAATTTCTCCGGCAAGGCAGCCCGAAAGCGCAATAATTCCCTCGTGGTATTTTTCCAAAAGCTCTTTATCGACTCTCGGCTTGACATAGAAGCCCGAAGTCCACGCTTCCGACACCATTTTGATAAGGTTTTTGTAGCCCGTTTCGTTTTCACACAGCAAAACAAGATGGTGTCTTTCGGAATCTATCGAATGTACCTTGTCGTGCCTTGAACGAACGGCAACATAGACCTCGCAACCGATTATCGGCTTAATTCCGTGCTTTTTAGCCTCTTTATAGAACTCAATCGCACCGAACATATTACCGTGGTCGGTAATTGCGACAGCCGTCTGTCCGTTCGCTTTTGCCGCATCAAACAGCTGCCCGAAACGGCAAGCACCGTCGAGCAAGCTATACTGCGTATGCAAATGTAAATGAACAAACGACATATCGTTACCTCTTATTCAAGAACTTTTTTATAAAAATCGAAGCAGTCAAAGGTTGCAAAATAATCCTTTGGTGTCTCCGCCCTTCTGATAAGCTCAAAGCTGCCGTCGGCTTTAAGTAAAATTTCAGCCGATTTCAATTTACCGTTATAATTATATCCCATTGAGAAGCCGTGCGCACCCGTATCGTGAATATAGATAAGGTCGCCCATATCAATTTTCGGTAACATTCTGTCTATTGCGAATTTATCGTTGTTTTCGCACAATGAGCCTGTAACGTCATACATTTTAACGGGCTCTTCATTCTCCTTGCCGAGTACGGTTATATGATGATAAGCGCCGTACATTGCAGGACGCATAAGGTTGACAGCACAAGCATCAACGCCGATATACTCCTTATGAGTGTGCTTTACGTTGATTGCTCTTGTTACAAGCGCACCGTAGGGTCCCATCATAAATCTGCCAAGCTCCGTATAGAGTGCGACGTCGCCCATACCGTTGGGTACAAGCACCTCTTCGTATACCTTTCTTACGCCCTCTGCAATTTCAAAAATATCGTTGGGCTTCTGGTCAGGACGGTAAGGAATACCTATTCCGCCCGAAAGATTTATAAATTTAATATCTGCGCCCGTCTCATTTTTGAGATTAACCGCAATTTCAAAAAGAGTTTTTGCAAGCGTCGGATAATACTCATTAGTAACTGTATTGCTTGCAAGGAAGGAATGAATACCGAATTCCTTAACGCCCTTTTCCTTCATAATTCTGAAAGCCTCAAAAAGCTGTTCGGTCGTCATACCGTATTTAGCGTCGCCGGGGTTGTCCATTATGTTGTTGGCAATTTTGAAATATCCGCCCGGATTATATCTGCATGACATTTTTTCGGGAAGCTTGCCGAGTGTTTTTTCAACAATATCAATGTGAGTAATATCATCAAGGTTGATTATTGCGCCAAGCTCGTTTGCATATTTGAACTCGTCGGAGGGGGTATCGTTGGAAGAAAACATTATAGCGTCTCCCGTAGCGCCGATAGCCTTTGAGAGCATAAGCTCTGTTTTCGAAGAGCAATCGCAGCCGCAGCCGTATTCACGCAAAATATCAATCAAAAACGGATTGGGTGTTGCCTTTACCGCAAAATACTCACGAAAGCCCTTATTCCACGAAAACGCCTTGTAAAGATTTTCACAATTTTGACGTATTCCCTTTTCATCGTAAATGTGAAAAGGGGTGGGATAAACGCTTGCTATCTCCTCTGCTTTTTCCTTTGTAAGAAACGGTATTTTTGTCATTATTTTGCCTCCAAACGGGATTCTATTATTGCTTTTATCTTATCAACGTTTTCGCCTGTCTGTGACGAAAACGGAATTATATTTTCAGGGTCAACAAAGCTCAATTCCTGTCTTGAACTTTCAACTCTGCTCTTGTATTCGCCCTTGTTGAGCTTATCGCTCTTGGTCATAACCACGATATAATCAATGCCTGCGTGTTCAAGGAACTCCATCATCATAATATCGTCTGCGGTTGCAGGATGGCGCATATCGACAAGCTGAACAACAAGCTTTATATCTCTGCCCGAATTAAAATACTGCTCCATCATATTTGCCCAGCGTGTTTTTTCACTCTTGGCAACCTTTGCATAACCGTAGCCGGGCAAATCGACGATTTTCGCATCATTTCCACAGGAATAGAAGTTAATTGTTATTGTCTTTCCCGGAACAGAGCTTACCCTTGCAAGATTTTTACGGTTGAACACCTTGTTTATAAGCGAGGACTTGCCGACATTGGAACGACCCGAAAAAACTATCTCGGGCATTGTCGAAGCGGGAAGCTGCTCAAACGTTCCGTATGCTCTTTCGAACTGTGCTTTTGAATAATCCATATTTTCTCCTTATTGCTGCCACGTATTCAGCTTATTTGCTTTTTCCTTGGGGATAACAGGCTGCTTTTTGTCGTGCTTTTCCTTTTTTTCAATATTCAACGCAAGGCTTAAAACATCCGCCACATCACTTACGGGAACAAAATCCAAAGCGTCTGTAACAACCTTGTCGAACTGCTTAATATCGGGTAAATTTCTGTCGGGGATAATTACCGTTTTAATGCCCGATTTATATGCCGCCATTGATTTTTCTTTAAGTCCGCCGATGGGAAGAACTCTGCCCGTAAGCGTAACCTCGCCCGTCATTGCAACGCTCGATTTAACCGTATAGACCGAAAGAGCCGAAACCATAGCCGTAACAATGCCGATACCTGCCGACGGTCCGTCCTTCGGAACTGCGCCCTCAGGGAAATGAAGATGAATATCCTTTGTTTTATAGAAATCGGTGGGGATATTATAATCCTCGGCAACGCTTCTGATATAGCTGTATGCCGCCTTTGCCGACTCCTTCATAACGTCGCCGAGCGAACCTGTTAATTCAAGTTTGCCCGTTCCCTCAACGCAAAGAGCCTCAATTTGAAGCATCTCGCCGCCGACGGACGTCCAAGCAAGACCGTTTACAACACCAACGCTGTCAGCCTTGAGCAAATCGCTGTCGGTATATTTTACAGGTCCTAAAATGTCCTCAAGGTCTTTAATTCCGACCGTGATTTTGCCCTCGTAGCCCTCAGCCAATTTGACAGCCTGCTTACGCAAGACCTTAGCTATTGTTCTCTCGAGCCGTCTTACGCCTGCCTCTTTCGTATAACCGTCGATTATAACCTTGAGCGCATCATCCTTGATTTTAACCTGCGAAGCCTTTAATCCGTGAGATTTTAGCTGCTTCGGGATAATGTGCTTCTTGGCAATTTGGAATTTCTCCTCAAAGGTATAGCTGAAAATTTCGATAATTTCCATTCTGTCTCGAAGCGGTGCCGGAATTTCCGAAACGTCATTTGCAGTTGTTACGAAAAGCACCTTGCTCAAGTCAACGGGAATTTCAATGTAATGATCTCTGAACGAATTGTTCTGCTCGGGGTCAAGTGCCTCCAAAAGAGCAGCCGACGGATCGCCCTTGTAATCGCTTGCAAGCTTGTCGATTTCGTCAAGCAAGATAAGCGGATTCATACTTTTTGAACGCTTCAACGCAGATATTATGTTACCCGGCATTGCACCGATATATGTTTTTCTGTGTCCTCTGATTTCCGCTTCGTCTCTTACGCCGCCCAATGATAAGCGTGCAAAATTTCTGTTCATAGCGTGTGCCAATGATTTTGCGATTGAGGTCTTGCCGACACCGGGAGGGCCTGCAAGACAGATTATCTGCCCTTTAATATCGGGTGCAAGGCTTCTTACGGCAAGCAATTCAAGTATTCTGTCCTTGACCTCCTTGAGCCCGTAATGCTCTCGTTCAAGCACGGTAGAAGCCTTTTTTATATCAAGATTATCTTTTGTATATTTGTTCCACGGAAGCGAAAGCACCTCGTCAAGATAGGTTCTTGAAACCGCACTTTCGGGACTTGACGGCTGAAGTCGTGAAAATCTGTCGCACTCGGTCAAAAGCTTTTCCTCGTCATCCTTTGAAAAACCGATTTCCCTGATTTTTTCCCTGTACGCCTCAGCCTCCGCCTCGGGAGAGTCGTCGCCGTTTAATTCGACGGAAATCGCCCTCAGCTGCTCACGAAGATAGTATTCCCTCTGATTATCGTCCATCTGGTCTTGAACCTTGTCGTTGATCTCGTTTTCAATTCGGAGAATTTCAACCTCCTTTGTGAGAACTACACAAAGCTTTTCAAGTCGCTTGTAGGTATTGCACTCGTCAAGGATTTTCTGCTTATCGTGATATTCAAGCGGAATATTTGACGCAATTAAATCCGCAAGGTCGCCCGAATCGTCGTTCACAGCTATCGAAACCGCAACATCGGGTGCCAATTTCGCACACAGCGAGGAATATTCGTCAAAAAGCGATTTAACCGCACGAAGCATTGCATCAACTCTGAAGGTGTCAAGTCTTTGCGGTACTTTATCAAAAAGCGGAATTGTATCGGCGGTAAAATACGGTCTGTCGCTTGTGATTTTATCAAGCTTTGCCCTGTATTTTCCCTCAACGACAACACGCAAGGCATCCGTACCGGGCAAACGAACAATCTGCTTAACTTCGCAAACCGTGCCGACGGAATAAAGCGTTTTTTCGTTTATTAAATCTTCCTGTATATTCTTTTGAGCTATAAGAAATACGTCCTGCTTTGAAACCATCGCAGACTTTACCGCCGCAATAGATTTCTTTCTGCCGACGTCAAAATGGAGAGTCTCCTTCGGGAAAACCACAAGACCTCTCAAAGCGACCATTGGCATAGAAGCATTTTCGGTATTTTTGAAATCCATATATTCAACTCCGTAAATTTAGATATTATTATTAAAATTATATAATATTTTAGGGGTTACTGCAATAAAAAAACGAAAAAGGTTGTAAAGTTTTGCGTGGTAAAAATTGCTATTTATGTGCAAAAAGGCAATTAACACCCGATTTTAGTTATGAATAGAATGAAAATGCAGACTTTGTTAAAATATTCAACAACTTTTGTTGATAATTCGCACTTTTTGAAAAATATATTGTTATATTTTTAACAATATATTGACTTTTGATATTCAAGTCTGTTATAATGCTAAACGGTTGCCGTTGTGATAAGGCGTTGGATTTTAGGCTTGAAAATGACTTGTTTATATTTTTAACAATCCATTCAAGCTGTGCGGCAGCTTAAAATAAGTATCTTTTTGCGAATATCGCATATATAATCGGAGGTATATCAATGGCAAGAGTTTATAATTTTTCGGCGGGTCCCTCAATGCTCCCCGAATCAGTTTTAAGAAAAGCGGCAGATGAAATGCTTGATTATCAGGGCAGCGGTCAGTCCGTTATGGAAATGAGCCACCGTTCAAAAATTTATGACGGTATAATCAAGGGTGCAGAGGCTCTTTTGCGTGAGCTTATGAACATTCCCGACAATTACAAGGTGCTTTTCTTGCAGGGCGGCGCTTCAACTCAGTTTGCGGCAATCCCGATGAACTTTATGAATAAAAGCGGTAAGGCTGATTATGTTGTATCGGGACAGTGGTCAAATAAGGCGTACAAGGAAGCTACAAAATACGGCGATGTTAAAATCGTTGCTTCGTCAAAGGATGAAAATTTCTCCTGCGTACCCGTTATGGATAAAAAGGAATTCCGTCCCGACGCAGATTATTTTTATATCTGTATGAACGAAACAGTTCACGGAAATATCATTCGTGAGCTTCCCGACACAGGCGACGTTCCGCTTATCGCAGATATTTCGTCCTGCTTCCTGTCAGAGCCGATTGACGTTACAAAATTCGGTATGCTTTACGGCGGCGCACAGAAAAACGTCGCACCGGCAGGACTTACAATTTGCATTATCCGTGAAGATTTGCTCGGCAATGCAAGAGACTACACTCCGTCAATGCTCGATTACAAGCTTATGGCTGATAACGATTCGCTCTATAACACTCCCCCCTGCTACACAATTTACATTTGCAAGCTTGTGCTTGAATGGCTTAAAGAAAACGGCGGACTTGAGGCTATGAGAGACAGAAACGTCAAAAAAGCAGAACTTCTTTACAACTTCCTTGACAATTCAAAAATGTTCAACGGCACAGTTGTCAAAAAAGATCGTTCGCTTATGAATGTTCCGTTTGTTACAGAGTCGGAGGAGCTTAACGCTAAATTTGTTAAAGAAGCTACCGACGCAGGTCTTGTAAATCTTAAAGGTCACAGAAGCGTAGGCGGTATGAGAGCTTCGATTTACAACGCAATGCCTTATGAGGGCGTTGAAAAGCTTGTTAAATTTATGGCTGATTTCGAAAAGGCTAATTCATAACAGGGGTAATTGAAATGTATAATATTTTAACACTTAACAAAATTTCGGAAACAGGAATTAAAAAATTCACTTCCGATTATAAATGCTCGGATGAGATAAAAAATCCCGACGCTATACTTGTCCGTTCCGCTTCAATGCATGAAACGGAGTTTGCACCCGAAACGCTTGCCGTTGCAAGAGCAGGCGCAGGAATCAACAACATTCCGATTGACGAATGTGCGAAAAAGGGCATTGTTGTTTTCAACACTCCCGGTGCTAACGCAAATGCGGTTAAAGAGCTTGTGCTGTGCGGTCTTTTGCTCTCGTCAAGAAAGATTGTTCCCGCAATCGAGTGGGTAAAGGCAACGCTTAAAGGTGATGAAAATTTCTCAAAGAGCGTTGAAAAGGGCAAATCAGCCTTTGCAGGTCCTGAAATCAAGGGCAAAAAACTCGGTGTAATCGGTCTCGGTGCTATCGGCGTGCTCGTTGCGAATGCGGCGCAGTCACTCGGTATGGAGGTTTACGGCTACGACCCCTATCTTTCGGTTGATGCGGCTTGGAATCTTTCAAGAAGCGTAAAGCACGTTACGAACATTGACGATATTTTCGCTTCCTGCGATTATATCACACTTCACGTTCCGCTTACCGACTCCACAAGAGGTGTTATCAACACAATAAGCATTGCAAAGATGAAGGACAGCGTTAGAATTCTCAACTTTTCAAGAGGCGAGCTTGTTGAAACAAGCGATATTATCAGAGCTCTTTCAAGCGGTAAGGTTGCGGCTTACGTTACAGACTTCGGCAACAGTGCATTGCTTGACGCAAACGGTGTTATTGTGCTTCCGCACCTCGGCGCTTCGACTCCCGAATCGGAGGACAACTGTGCAGTTATGGCGGTAAATGAAATTGTTGATTACCTTGAAAACGGCAATATCACAAACTCCGTCAACTTCCCGAGCGTATCCGTCCCGAGAAGCGGTAAAACGAGAATTACCATTCTCCACAAGAATGTTCCGAACGTTATCAGTAATATTTCGGCTTCGGTTGCGAATGAGAATATCAACATTGACAATATGGTAAACAAATCAAGAGGCGAATTTGCCTATACAATGCTTGACACCGACACCGAGGTTTCCGTTGATGCGATTGAGGCCATCAAAGCCCTTGATAATATTATCAGAGTTAGGGTTATTAAGTAATAAAATCAGATATAGAAATACACAACAGCCGCCGAACAAAAGTAAATTTCTCGGCGGCTGTTTCATTTGTAAAATTAAATAATTATTGCAAAAAGCTAACATAATGATATAATTATGTTATGGGTAGTTAAAATGAGGAGGAATAGTTATGTCATTAGTATCTTGTCCAAATTGCAATAAAGAGATTTCCGATAAAGCGACAACCTGTCCTGCTTGCGGATATGAATTAGGAAGCAACCATACATCTCCCTTGATATGCAGGGAATGCAAAGCAACTCTTTCACCGGAAGATAAAGTTTGTCCTAACTGCGGTTGCCCGACAGAAATTACGGAAACTCAACCTAAAGCAGAAACGATTGTTATAAATCAAGAAAAACCTAAGAAGAATAAGAAGAAATCGCTAATCATTATATCACTTATACTTGTTGTGTTGATAATAGCGGGAGTTGCTTTTTCTTCATATTATTCAAAACAAAAGAAGCTTAAAGAATATCAAACCAACCTTTCACTTGTCACGGCAACAATGCTCAACGGTGCTGTAAGTGCGGAGAAAGCCGGTAATCTGATACATAATGTATGGTATAATACCATTTGGAAAAAGTCAGACTTGACAACAGATAAATATACAAAAAATTCGGGATATGGATTTAATGATGATTTTAACGACTCGTTAAGTGCACTGTTTGCCGACAGTTCTTTCAAAAGTCAAATCAGTGAAATCAAAACCAATAATGATTCGGTAAATTCTTTAATGAAGTCATTGGCAAATCCGCCCGAGGAATACTCCGAAGCTTATTCAGCCGTTAAAGATTTATATGATGCGTACTTAGATATAACAAGCTGTGCAATAAACCCGACAGGCTCTTTAACATCATATACATCAACTTTTAATGCGGCTGATTCGGATTTTTTAAATGCGTATAATGCTATGAAAATATATACTGATTAACATACTGAACAAAAAGAGCGGAGTATTGATACTCCGCTCTTTTTGTTTGTTGGGCTTGTTTCTGCTGTTGTCTGTAAAGCAAAAATTATGCACAAACATAGGCTCCCTCTGACGAGGGAGCTGTCATTTTTCTTTTGAAAAATGACTGAGGGAGAGATAACGAAAGTTTGATATTTATTGCTTTCTCTCCTTCCGTCACGCCTGCGGCGTGCCACCTTCCTCGTCAGAGGAAGGCTTCATTTTCATATAATCGTTAATTTGATACAGCCGATAACCGCCATATATCCGTTAATTCCTACGACGGCAGCGAGCCACCGCCATACCGAATGTGCCTTAAGCCTTCTCTTTTTGCTTGCTTCTGTGCCTATCCTTTTGCGCTATATCGGAAAAGGTTTTCTTTGCCTCTACCCTGTCAAAATATCTTTTGTATCTAACGCTTACTCTGAAGTTTTTATCACAGTTAGGGCAATAAAATTCAGCTCTGAAGGAATTGTTTACAAAGCCCCATTTTTTCTTCTTAACAACCTTACCGCCGCAGGTATCGCAAACGCATTTGAGCTTTGACCTGTCAATGTCGGGGTCGTTCAAATCCTTGATAACATAAGGCTTAAAGGAAAGCTTTTTATAAAATGCGGTATCACATTTTCTTATGTATTTTTGAAGCTTTGCGCTGTCATATACTTTCTTTATGCACTCGACGGTCATCAAGCTGTCATCAAGTGCACGGTGGTGCGAAAAATCCTCGGGATTTACACCCAGCCTTTCACAAGCCGAGGCAAGTCCTATCTGCTGACCGCTCGGAGCGTCAATAAATGATTGACAGTATTTTTGTGCGTCTGCGTAATTATCGATAAACGGCAAGGCGTCGATATTAAAGAAATACTCATAGTTCTTTGAGAAAACCCGTATATCGCCGTCGCCCCAAGTTAAAAAGGTGTTTTCCTCGTCGCCGAGCCATTCCGAAAAGCCCTTTACAGCCTCTTCAAACGAAATGCCCGAAGAAATATCCTCATTTGTAATATGGGTTAAGTCTTTAACTCTGCCTCTTAATTTCTTGCCGATTTGAGGCTTTACAATTACAGAAGCGGAGTCCTTAATATTAAAATTTTCATCAAGCTTTACTGCGCCGATTTCGATTATTTCGTTAAAGAAGCAGCCGAATTTCTTACAGTATGCCGTGTTCCATTCGAGGTCCATTACTACATATTGCAAACGAATATCCCCAATCAATAAAATAACTTTATAAATATATCATATTTTGTCGTTAAATTCAATACTCAACCTTATATTCGATTGACCTTTTAATCGGGATATTATATAATAAATTTATCAAAGTAAAGAGGTGCGATATGAATAACACTGTATGGTTTGACTCCCCTGCAAAATATTGGACGGATGCAATACCGATGGGTAACGGCTTTCTCGGCGGTATGTTTTTCTGCTCGGATAAAACCGACCGCATTGCCTTAAATCATGACACTCTTTGGACAGGCTGCCCGAGATATGTCGAAAAGGACGGAGCGTATGAAGCATACAAAAAGGCTCAGTCTTTAGCGCTTAAAAATGATTTCGTTTCGGCTCAAAAGGAGCTTACCGAAAACTTTTTGGCTTGTTGGACGCAGGCTTATCTTCCGCTTGGCGACCTTTATATCGAGCATCCTTTTTCTTTTTCGAGTGCGAAGAATTACAGAAGAACGCTCAACCTTAAAAATGCCGTTCTTGACTGTGAATATGAAAAAAGCGGTGTAAAAATCACAAAAGAAGCGTTCGTTTCCAATCCCTCGGATGTGCTTATATATAAAATAAGCTCATCAAAGGGCATTGATTTTTCCGTTAATTTCAAAAGCAAGTTGAGAAGCACCGTTACCTATGAAAACGATACAATTACGCTTGACGGAATTTGTGCGAGCGACTCCGGCTCAAAATTATCAAAATACCCTTGTGCAGAGCTTACATATTCAGAAAAAGACGAAGAACAGGGTGTTTCCTTTAGGACTGTAATCAAGGTGATTTCAAACGGCACGGTAGCCTTCTCAAGCGACAAAATCAAGGTAAAGGGAAGCACGCAAGCAACGGTTTTCCTTTGCACAAAGACTAATTTCAAAGACGGTCTTACCCCTGCTTCAAAAAGCGGTATCGACTATAAGAGCATCTGCGTAAACGCTGTAAATTCCGCTGTTCAAAAGGGTTTTAACACATTAAAAGAAGAACATATTGCCGATTATTCAAAGTATTATTCGAGAACAGCCTTTACACTCAATAAGAGCAATCAAAATTCATCACTTCCGACAAATGAGCGACTTATCGCTTTCAAAGCCGATAAAACCGACCTTGGACTTTATGAGCTGTTTTGGAATTTCGCAAAGTATCTTACGATTTCTTCCTCGAGAGAAAATTCAAGAGCAACAAATCTTCAGGGCATTTGGAGCGAAAACCTGCGTGCGCCGTGGAATTCGAATTACACAATTAACATAAACACGGAAATGAACTATTGGCCTACGCTCTGCTTCGATATGCCGGAGCTTATGTTTCCGCTTTTCGACTTGATTAAGCTTATAAGCGTTACGGGCGAAAGGACGGCAAAGGAATATTACAACGCAGGCGGCTTTGTCGCTCATCACAACACGGATATTTGGGGCTTTACCGCACCGACTCACGGCGACGCTCAATGGGGCTATTGGCAAGGCGGCTCGGGTTGGCTCTGCCACAGTCTTTTTGAATACTACGAATACACGGGCGACCAAAAATTCCTTTCGGATTTTGCTTTGCCGATACTCAAAAAAGCGTGCGAGTTCTATTCCGATATTTTAACCGACATCGGAGACGGTAAGCTTTCTGTTTGCCCTGCAACCTCTCCCGAAAACACCTTCAAGTGCAATGAAAAGGCTGTTTCCGTCGCAAAAAGCTCGACTATAATGGATACTATCGTGCTTGACTGCTTTGAAAATTATCTCAAAGGCTGTGAAGCGGTAGGCATAAGCGACGATTTTACCGAAAAATTAAAGGAACAGATTATAAATATCAAGCCGTTCAAGATAGGCTCAAAGGGTCAGCTGCTCGAATGGGACGACGAATACAAAGAGTGTGACAAACATCACCGTCATGTGTCGCATCTTATCGGCTTACATCCGTTTAGCATTATAAACAAAAATGATACACCCGAGCTTTTCGATGCTTGCAAGAAAACGCTTGAAATCAGGGGCGACGCAGGCACAGGCTGGAGTCTTGCTTGGAAAATCAACTTCCACGCTCGTCTTAGGAACGCACAAAAGGCATATGACCTTTTGAATTTGCAGTTAAGCCCTGTGAAATCAAGAAGAAAATCAGGCTTTAACTACGGCGACGGCGGCGGAACATATCCGAACCTCTTTGACGCACATCCCCCGTTCCAAATCGACGGCAACTTCGGTGCGGCAAGCGGTATAAATGAAATGCTCGTTCAGTCCGACGGCGAAAGCATCTATCTTCTCCCTGCTCTTCCGAGCGAATGGAAGGAAGGCAGCGTCAAGGGCTTTAGAGTTAAGGGCAACGCTAAAATCGATTTTTCGTGGAAAGACGGCAGAATAACCGATTACAAATTACACTCGGAAAACGAAAAATTAAAGGTTATAATATAACAATTCCCCACTATGTAAGGCTGAGTGTTCATAAGGCAGTTTTGCTTCAAAACAACATCTTTTTGCACAATAATTCGTTAACCCCCACAGATATGCGTTAGCATTATCTGTGGGGGTTGCCTTTTCTTGTATCAAAAATATATTATTTTGAAGTGCGTTGCAGTTTCGTAACTATAAAAATTCTTTTATGCCGAAGCCGAGAAATGAAGCAAGGCTATCGCCTTGCGAGGCTTTTTGGCAAAAGCATAATGTATTTTTATGCGAGAAACCAATACTTCCTTATGAACACTCAGCCAATCATAGTGGGGTTACTTTTTGCCGTTTTATATTTTTGTCAGTTTTGTTTTATCGGTTTCGTTATATTCCTTGTCAAAATCATAGCCGAAAATATTGTTTTCGGGTGCTAAATCGTGCAAAGGTACTAGCACGAAATCTCTTTGTCTTATAAACTTATGCGGAACTGTCAGCTCGTCCGTCGAAAGCTCGGTATTTTCCAACAAAAGCACGTCAACGTCGATTATCCTCGGCCCGTTTTTGAATTTACGCACCCTGCCGAGAGCCGCCTCAATTCCGAGACACGCACCGAGCAAGGCATTCGGCGAAAGCTCGGTTTCGATGAGAACAGCACAGTTTAAGAACCTGTCCTGCTGCTCATAACCCCACGGCTCAGTTTCGTAAACAGAGGATTTTTTTATAATTTTCGTGTTCGGCAAAAGCGACAGCGAAGAATAAACATTTTCTATATTCTCAAGTCTGTTGCCGATATTTGTTCCTATTCCGAGTACAGCCTTCATTTTCTGCTCCTTGTAATTTCAACCGAAACATAATCAAAATCTGCTTTTATCGGTGCGAAAGGCTTTTTAACCTCAACCTTGACCTTTTCGATTTTAGGAAATTCCGAAAGTATTGCGTCGGCAACAGTCTGCGCCGCTTTTTCGAGTAAATCGTACTTTTCAGCCAAGAAAACCCGTCTTGCTGTCTTTATTATTTTCGCATAGCTTACGGTGTCGTCAACGTTATCGCTCACACAAGGCAAATCGAGTGGAAGATAGGCTTTTATGTCGAGGATAAACTCCTGACCGTCAACCTTTTCCTCGGGATTTACACCGTGATATGCGTAGAGCTTCAAGCCCTGAATTTTAATCTTATCCATATTATCTTACCACCGCATCTGTCATTTTTGCCGCCAGACAAGCCTCTTTCACGTGATGAACACGAATAAAGTCCGTTCCGCCTGCTGTTGCAAGCGTATCGGCTGCAAGCGTTCCGAACACTCTATCGTAACCGTCCGCACCCGTTTCGTTTTTAACAAGGCGTTTACATGAAAGAGCCGTCAAAAGTGCTCTTTCGGGGAATTTCAGCTTGTCTATATTCCTTAAAAGCTCTAAATTATCAAAATGAGATTTTCCGAAGCCAAAGCCCATATCAAAGCAGATATTTTCACGGCTTATAGAGTATTCCGCCGCAATTTCCTCCGCCTTATCGAAAAATGCAAGCACATCATTTACAACGCCGCCGCATTTCGAATAGTCAGCCTCTTGAGATGCCGAAGCGTTTCCCGTGTGCATTACAATCCAGCCTGCATTGTGCTTTTTAACGACAAGTGCCATTTCCCTATCCATTTTTGAGCTTACATCATTGATGATTTTCGCTCCGTTTTCAAGGCAGTATTCCGCAACCCTCGGATAAAAAGTATCAACCGACACTGGAACATTAACAGCTGAGGTTACGGCAGGAATGTATTTTTTGATAATTTCAAGCTCTTCATCCTCCGACAAAAGAACACTTCCCGGTCTTGTTGACTGTGCGCCTATATCGATTATATCGGCTCCGTCCTCTTGCATTTTGAGAGCGTGTTCAACCGCCTTTTCGGGGCTGTTCCACTGTCCGCCGTCAAAAAACGAGTCGGGTGTAACGTTTAATATGCCCATTATATATGTTCTCTTGTTAATTTCAAAAGAAAATCCGTTACCTTTGAAATAATATGCCATTACTTACCTCCGAAAAGCAAGGACATAGCCTCTGCTCTTGTCCTCGGGTCTTTTTTCATCATTCCCCTTAATGCCGAGGTTTGAGTTTTAGCGCCTGCCGCCCTTGCGCCACGCATTGTCATACAAAAATGCTCCGCTTCGATAACAACCGCTACGCCCTTTGGCTGCAAATGCTCTTCGAGAAAATCCGCAACCTGTGAGGTAAGTCTTTCTTGAATTTGCGGACGTCTTGCGTAATCGTCAACAATTCTTGCAAGCTTTGAAAGTCCGATAACCTTGCCATCCGATGGAATATATGCAATATGAGCCTTTCCGACAAACGGCAACAAATGGTGTTCGCACATTGAGTAAAGCGGAATATCACGCACTACTACCATTTCGTCATTGTTACCTTCATTAAAGATTTTCAAGTGCCTTTCGGGATTAGCCTCAAGCCCCGCAAAAATCTCCTCATACATATTTGCAACTCTTTTCGGAGTTTCCAAAAGTCCCTCTCTGTCGGGATCCTCGCCTATTGCGATAAGAATTTCTCTGACCGCATTTTCAATTCTCTGTTTGTCCATAATTCACATACCTTTCCGAATGCAATTACCAAAAATCAAGACAAAACGAACTGCATATAATACATTTCCTTGTTCTCGAAGGTTTGATATTGCGTGAATTTCATATTACCGTTTTTATTCCGCAGCTCTATTGCAATTTCCGAAATGCCGTCCGAGTCAACAAGATTTTTGTAAAGCTCTCTATATGACTGCTCACTCACGGCAAAAATTTCAACATAGCTTTTTCCGTTTTTGAAATTATCGGTAATTCCCTTTTCAATCGCCGGTTTAATCGTTTTTCCGTAATTTCCGAACAGCAAGCCTTCCGCCCTCGCATAGTTAAACTCAGTTGCGGTGCAGTCAGTATTCTCAGGCTTTATGTTAAAGTGGTTTGTGGAAATTTGCTTTGTTGTAACATTAAAATAAAGATGAGTTTTTATATCGGGCGAATCGGTCTGGTCATTATCATCCCATGTGACATCAAGATGGTAATTATTACCGTTAATTTTAACGATATTCCACATATGAGGTTCAATCTCGCCGTCGTCATTTTTAGCGTCGCCTATTACAAGGAAGTTTTCAACGCCGAGCTTATTGAGCAAAAGCTGCGTCGCTCTTGCATAGCCCTCGCATACAGCTTCTCCGCCGACAAGTGCATCATAAGTCGTAGACTTCAAATCATCAGTCAAAACATATTTACAATTTTCACAGATATAATCGTGAACATATTTTTCCTTTTCATAATCAGAAGAAAGTTTGCTCGCTTCGTTCACAACCTTGTCAACCTGCGAATTAAGCTTATCTGTAAGTGCGTTGCACTCCTGCTGTGAATGGGTGTAGTTCGGCTCAAAATAGCACTTGTTTCCCTCTGTTCTTATCTTGCATTGTGCGGAATAGCAAATCAAATCGGGATTATCGTATGAAACTGCATAATTCAAAGCTGTAAATTCGCTGTCGGTAATCATTGGAATTTCTATTGATTCGGTATGCTTGTAGATCTCGGGAACTATAAGGGTGTATGCGATTTTTGCGTTGTCACTCAAATGATTATAATAATATCGCACATTCACTTCATCATCGGTGCGATTATCGTAAATCATTTCCACCTTAGAAAAATCCGTCGGAATAAAGCTTAAAATTTGCCTTCGGTTATTTACAATACAAATAACAAGTATCATAGCAAGCGCAATGCCTATGACCTTTAGTATTTTACGCATTATTTTTCTCCTCTTTAGAATAAACGCCGCCGTCGTTTATTTCTCCCTGAGTGTTGATAAATTCCGCAATTTTATCCTTTTCGCCTGTATAATCAATTATAGAAATATCGGTTTGCGAGTTATTTGCAATGTATTCGAAAAGATTATCCATCGCTCCTATGTGTGAAGCGTTAAAGGCTGTTTTTAAGAAGGAGGAAAACGCCGAAGATTTTTCCGAATATCCGCAATATTTAAGATATTTCAAAAGCATATCCGCTGATAAGCTTTGTGTGCCTGCATTGAGCGAAAGTCCGCCCATAGTCTTAGGGTCGGTAGACGTCGGCACATCAACGACAATATCCTTGAGCTTTGAGGCAAAGCTCTTAAATTGAAGCTCGCCTATCGAAATATATCTGTCCGTCTTAATTCCCGAATAGCTTTCAAAAGCCTTTACAAACGCACCTGCTCCTGATTTTTTGAAATGCTCGGACAAGGGTGCGGTAATTCCGTTGTAGTTCCCCGTAAAGTCGTTTTGAATGGAATTGACGGTAATTGTTTTCTTTTTAATATCGGTTGAAATGAGGAATGAAAATGAAACGTTGTTTTCGGTGTCGTAGCATATAAGGACAATTTCAGACTGCCCCTCCATAACCACGGGAGAGGTTGTTGCCTCTGTTTGAGGATCGGTTGTCAAATCATCTGATGAAGAAACAAGATTTCCGAAATTGAAATCAATAGATTTCATAAACATAAGTAATGAAATGCCTCCGAGAATTACCACGAAAGCCGCAAAAGATATAACAAAGCTCTTAAAACGCTTTGAGTCCTTTTTATCCTTGCTTGAAAAATCAAGTTTTCTGTTTTTCTTCAAGTCCTCACCGTCCTTTACCAAAAAAGCCGATTGCAAGCTATGCAATCGGCTTTCTGTCAATTAACCTTTAGTCTTGTTTGTGCCGCCTGTCTTGTTTTTGCTTGAAGAATCCTTCTCGATTATAGGTGCGGTACCGTTTTTAACCGTATCCGTGGTAATTATTACCTTTGACACCTCAGTATCCGAAGGAGTTTCGTACATAATAGGCATCAAGGTTTTCTCCATGATAGCTCTCAAGCCACGAGCACCCGTACCCTTCTCAAGAGTAAGCTCGGCTATCGCTTCAAGAGCGCCGTCCTGAAATTCAAGTGAAACATTATCCATTGAAAAAAGTGCTTCGTACTGCTTAACAAGAGCATTTTTCGGCTCTGTGAGTATTCTTACAAGCGCATCCTTATCAAGATTGTCAAGCGTTGTTAAAACAGGCACTCTGCCGACAAGCTCGGGTATAAGTCCGAACTTGACAAGGTCCTGCGGAATTACCTGCGAGTAAATTTTGGTCATATCCGTATCGGCTTTTGACATAACCTTGCCGCCAAAGCCGAGTGTGGATTTGCCCGTCCTCGCTTCGATTACCTTTTCTATGCCGTCAAATGCGCCGCCGCAAATAAACAAAATATTCGTGGTGTCAATTTGAATAAACTCCTGCTGCGGATGCTTTCTGCCGCCCTGAGGAGGAACGTTTGAAACAGTGCCCTCAAGGATTTTAAGAAGTGCCTGCTGAACACCCTCGCCGCTGACATCACGGGTTATAGAGGGATTTTCGGACTTTCTTGCAATCTTGTCGATTTCATCGACATAGATAATGCCCTTTTGAGCCTTTTCTATATCGTAATCCGCTGCCTGAATAAGCCTTAAAAGGATATTTTCAACATCCTCGCCGACATATCCTGCTTCTGTAAGCGTTGTAGCGTCTGCAATAGCAAACGGTACGTCCAAAATTTTTGCAAGCGTCTGTGCAAGCATCGTTTTACCTACGCCGGTAGGTCCCAAAAGAACAACGTTGCTCTTTTGAATATCAACATCGCTCTTGTGCGAACAGTAAATACGCTTATAGTGGTTATAAACAGCAACGCTTAAAGTAATCTTCGCAGAGTCCTGACCGACAACATATTCATCAAGCATAGCCTTGATTTCAGCCGGCTTCGGCAACGGCTTTGATTTACTTCCCGCAGAGCTTCTTCTTTTAGGGGAAACATTCGAGCTTTTTTCTTCTTCGATTATACCCAAACACAATTCTATACATTCGTCACATATGCATACTCCCGGACCTGCGATAAGCTTCTCAACCTGATCTTGAGTTTTACCGCAAAAGGAGCAACGCATTATCTTACTATTCGTTTCTTTTGCCATTATAGGCCCCCCTCAAAAACTATCTTTTACTGATAACCTTATCAATAAGTCCGTATTCAAGAGCCTCCTCGGCAGACATAAAATTATCTCTCTCGGTGTCCTGTGCTATGACCTCAACGGGTTTGCCCGTGTTTTCAGCCAAAATCTTATTGAGCTTTGCTTTGGTTTTAAGAATGTGCTTAGCTGTGATTTCGATTTCTGTCGCCTGTCCCTGAGCTCCGCCTGATGGCTGATGAATCATAATATCGGAATTGGGCAAAGCATATCTCTTACCCTTTGCGCCGGCAGAAAGAAGGAATGCGCCCATACTTGCTGCCATACCCATACAAATTGTTGAAACATCGCATTTAATATACTGCATCGTGTCATAGATAGCAAAGCCAGCGGTTACAGAACCGCCGGGGCTGTTTATATAGAGGCTGATATCCTTTTCGGGATCCTGAGCCTCAAGATATAAAAGCTGTGCTACGACAAGGCTTGCAGTTGCATCATTTACCTCGTCTGACAAAACTATAATTCTGTCGTTGAGAAGTCTTGAGAAAATATCGTATGAACGTTCACCACGGCTGGTCTGTTCAACTACGTAAGGAACTAATGCCATAAAAACTTACCTCCGAAATGTAATATCTTCCCTTTTCCCTAATAGATTATTGCTTATAAACAAGCCTTTTAATCAAAAATTATTCAGCGTCCTTCTTTGCGGGAGCTTTCTTTGTTGTTTTCTTAGCTGCGGGCTTTTCCTCGTCAGCCTTTTCAGCCTTAGGTGCTGCCGCCTTCTTAGCTGCCGGCTTCTTTTCAGCTGCAAAGCTTGCGTTTTCGATTACGAAATCAACAGCCTTTCTCTGAAGAAGCTCGGGCTTGAGATTGTCAGCCGGAATAGACTTCTTAATCTGGTCAACATCCATATTATATGCTTTTGCATACTGAGCATATTCTTCTTCAAGGTCAGCATCGGAAACCTCAAGGTTTTCCTTTTTGATGATTTCAGCCAAAGCAAGGTCAAGCTTAACCTGCTTTTCTGCCTGCTCCTTATACTGCTCACGGAAGGTCTTTTCGTCAGAACCTGTGTATTTAAGATAAGTATTAAGGTCAAGTCCCTGCATCTGAAGACGGTAAGCGAAATCCTGAACGTCATCGTCCATCTTCTTTTCAATCATACAATCGGGGATAACAGCTGTTACAAGGTCAGCGAGCTTGTCGAGAACCTCGTTGTTAGCCTCAGCCTCAACCTCATGCTGCTTCTTATGCTCAAGCTCTTCCTTAACGTTCTTCTTGAGCTCGTCAACTGTATCATATTCGCTCACGTCCTTAACGAACTCGTCGTCAAGTGCGGGAACCTCTTTAACTTTAATCTCGTGAAGCTTGATTTTGAAGGTTGCGTCCTTACCTGCAAGCTCCGCATGGTAGTCCTCGGGGAACTTAACGTTTACGTCAAACTCCTCGCCTGCCTTGTGACCGATAATCTGATCCTCAAAGCCGGGGATAAACTGATTTGAGCCGATTGTAAGCTCATAGTTTTCAGCCTTGCCGCCCTCAAAAGCTACGCCGTCAACAAAGCCCTCGAAGTCGATAACTGCAATATCGTTCTTCTTAACCTTTCTCTTTGTTTCAACGGTAACAATTCTTGAATTCTGCTCAAGCATATTGTTGATGTGAGACTTAACGTCCTCAGCAGAAACCTTAGCAGACTTCTTTGTAGCCTTTATGCCTTTATATTTGCCGAGCTTAACCTCGGGCATAACGGTAACCTTGAGCTTGATTACAACGCCGTCCTTGCCCATTTCGGGAACTTCAAGGTCGAACGGAGTGTCGATAACCTCAAGCTTAGCCTCTTCGATAGCAGCTGAAACTGCATCGGGATATACGATTTCAAGAGCGTCCTCATAGAAAACCGCCTCACCGTACATCTTTTCGATGAAAGCACGGGGTGCCTTACCCTTTCTGAAGCCGGGAACGTTGATTTTCTTTCTCTGCTGAAGGTATGCCTTATTAACAGCGTTCATAAAGGTTTCGCCGTCAACAGCAACTTCAAGCTCCCAAACATTCTCTTCAATTTTGTTTGATGATTTAAGACTCATTTAATCTTCCTCCTGAAAATTATACACTATCTTGAGCATTATATCACATAATGTATAAAATTGCTATACTTTTTTATTATTTTGTTAATTTAATAAGCTTCGGGCAGAATTTAAGGTAATCTGCCGACAAAAGCTCGAATTTAATTCCGTCCTTTTCCGAGGTAAACGCAAAATTCACCGCTTGACCGTGCAAATGAGCATAATAGCAATGCTTAATGCCCTCACGAAGCAAGACGTCATATATCGGCTCGCATATCTGCGAAATACTCACGGGCGGATAATGTAAGAACACAAGCGGCTCTCCGCCGAGCTCTTTTCCTGCCTTAACAGAAGCCTCAAGCCTTGCTGCCTCACGCTTCACAACCTTTTCGCTGTGCTGCTGGGTATCGTCAAAAAACCAACCTCTTGTGCCGCAGATGCTGTAATCGCCCACACGGTAGGCGTTGTTGAAAATGAATTTAATCGTCGAAAAGGAGTTCTCCTCCAAAAAGCCGTTCATTTTCGACATTGTGTTCCACCAATAGTCGTGATTGCCCTTTAATATTAACTTTTGACCGGGCAAGGAATTTATAAACGCAAGGTCGTCCGCCGCATTTTCAAGCTTCATCGCCCACGAAACGTCGCCGAGTATGACCACGGTATCCTCATCGGTAATGAGCCTTTTCCAATTTGCCTCAAGCCGTTCAACGTAATTGTCCCAGCCGTGAAAAATATCCATTGGCTTATCCGTTCCGAGCGACAAATGAGTATCGCCGATTGCATATAAAGACATATAATTTTACTCCTAATAAATTAAGAAGCAAAAAGCGGAATAAATCCGCTTTTTTTCAATATATTAAAGCTGTTTTATATTCCGAGCACATCAAATACAACCTGAGCCATATCCTCTTTATCGGAAACCCTTGTAAATCTCGGTGCTTTGCCTTTAAGGGTTGCAAGCTGAGGCGGTACGGGCTCCTTTGATTTCTCAAACAGCTCTTCAACCATTGAGAATTCGTCCTCGGACTTTATATCATCGGTTATTGCCGAAAGCACGCTTGCGGAAAACTTATAGGGATTTGCGGTCGAAGCGATAACCGTCGGTGTATCGTCGCCCGTTCTCTTTGTATATTCCTCATAAACGTTTACGGCAACCGCTGTGTGAGTGTCGCAAAGATAATTGTACTTTTTGAAAATCTCATTGATTGTAGCCTTTGTAGCATTATCGTCGCAATAGCCTGCGTCAAAGAGATCTGAAATTTTCTTGTAAAGGTCAGAGTCAACGCTGTACTTACCGTCAACGCTCAATTCACGCATATACTCTGCGGTCTTTTCTGCGTCATAGCCCGAAAGGAGAAAGAGAAGTCTTTCAAGGTTTGACGAGATAAGAATATCCATTGAGGGAGAAGCTGTGCAATAGAAATCTCTGTTCTTATTATAAGTACCGCTTTTCAGGAAATCGGTAAGAACATTGTTAGAATTTGATGCACAGATAAGCTTTTTAATCGGAACGCCCATTTCCTTTGCGTAATAAGCTGCAAGAATGTTACCGAAGTTACCCGTGGGAACAACAACGTTCATTTTCTCGCCGAGCTTCAACGAGCCGTTCTCGACCATATCGCAGTAAGCGGATACATAATATACAATCTGCGGAACAAGTCTGCCCCAGTTGATTGAGTTTGCGGACGAGAAAGCAAGGTTATTTTCCTTGAACTTCTTTTCTATTTCCTTATTTGTAAAGATTGCCTTAACGCCGCTTTGAGCGTCATCAAAATTGCCTCTGATAGCGCACACGCTGACATTATTTCCCTCTTGGGTTGTCATCTGAAGCTTCTGCATAGGGCTTACGCCGTCAACGGGATAGAAAACAAGGATTTCCGTGTTCGGTACATCCTTAAAGCCTTCAAGAGCAGCCTTACCTGTATCGCCCGAAGTAGCAACAAGGATTACGATTTTTGTGTCTTTAAGAGTTTTGCCTGCCGAAACCGTGAGCAAATAGGGAAGCAGCTGCAAAGCCATATCCTTAAACGCACAGGTAGGTCCTCTCCAAAGCTCAAGGATATTTTCCTTATCGTTAAGCTTATAAAGCGGAGCAACCTTATCCGAGGAAAACTTGCCCTTTTTATAAGCGCCGTTTACACACATATCAAGCTCTTCTTCGGTAAAATCCGTAAGGAAAAGCTTCAACACCTCTTTGGCTCTGCCGATATAATCAAGCGTTCCTATTCTCTTAATGTCGTCAAGGCTCAGCGTAGGAATTTCGGTGGGAACAAAAAGTCCGCCCTCCGAGGAGATACCCTTTGCGATAGCCTCCGACGCCGAAACGCCGATTGATTTATCTCTCGTGCTTGTGTAAATCATCTGATACACTCCCTACTTAAAATTCAAAATATTTTATCATACATAAAGCCTTAATTCAATTGGCTTTATAAATTATTTTTCTTCTTCCTGATATGCGTTTTTTATATAATTGAACGAGGAAACCTCGCCGTTTTCCATATACACTTCGGCAACGTCAAATCTCGGTTGCAAATCAAAACTGTTCTTGGAAAGGAAGAATTTGGAGGTAGCCAAAATCCTTTTACGCTTTCCGTAGTCAACCGCTTCCTTACCGCTTACGACAAAGCCGACGTCCCTTGTTTTGACTTCAACGAAGGCAATGTAATTTTTATCGCTTGCGATTATGTCGATTTCGCCGAATCTGCAACGGTAGTTAGCCGTTATTATCGAATACCCGTTATCACGAAGATACCTGCCCGCATAAAGCTCACCGTATACACCTGTCATTGCCCTGTTCATTTTTGCTCTCCGAGAATTTTCTTTAGAAAAGTACGTCTGTGAATATCGCAAACACCGTATTGAGCAATTTTTTCATAGTGCAGCTTTGTGCCGTAGCCCTTGTGCCTTGCAAATTCATATTGCGGATATTTTTCCGCCATTTCAAGCATAAATCTGTCCCTGCTGACCTTAGCAAGCACCGAAGCTGCGGCTATCGACATTGACTTTGCGTCGCCTTTTATGACCGTAACCTCTTCAATATCCGTATGAGGCTTTTGATTGCCGTCAATCAACGCAAGGTCGGGTTTTACAGAAAGTGAAGCAATCGCTCTTTTCATTGCAAGAAAGGTTGCGTTTAATATGTTAATTTCGTCAATTTCCTTTTCGTCGGCACTTGCGATACCGTAAGCCAACGCCTTTTCTTTTATTTCGTCAAAAAGAGCTTCACGCTTTTTTTCTGTCAGCTTTTTAGAGTCGTTAAGCCCTTCGATTACACAGTCCGACGGCAAAATTACCGCCGCCGCATAAACAGGTCCCGCCAAAGGGCCTCTGCCTGCTTCATCAACTCCGCAAATTATATTAAAGCATTTTTCTCTGTATTCGTTTTCAATACTGTAATCAACCATCAAATTCTCCGATTGTATCAAGAGTTATTCTGCCAAGCTTACCTGCACGGTATTCGTCAAGGAGCATAATCGAAGCTCTGAGCGTATCAATCTCTCCGCCTCGCATCATCATACCTCTTTTTCTGCCGATAAGCTCAAGTATTTCATAAGCCTCAAGCTCTGAAAAATCATCAATTTTATATCTTTCCGAAAGTCTGTCGGAGTAATTCCTCGAAAGCACCTCCAAAAGTCTTACGGCAAGGGTTTCGGAGTCAAAAACCTCGTCCTTGACAGAGCCTATAAAAGCAAGCCTGTCGCCGATTTTCGGGTCGTCGAACTTCGGCCACAAAACGCCGGGTGTGTCAAGCAGCTCAATGCCGTTTTCAATTACAAACCACTGATTATGACGGGTAACGCCTGCTTTATCGGCAACCTTTGCACGGTTTCTGCCTGCCATTCTGTTAATGAATGAGGATTTGCCCGTATTCGGTATTCCGACAACCATAATTCTAAGCGGCTTGCCAATCATACCCTTAGCCTCGTTTGAAGCGATTTTGTCTTTCAGAACATCTCTCAAAAGAGGTGCGTATTTATTAAGTCCGTTACCGCTTTTACAGTCAACGGCAAGCGCATAAATGCCTTTTTCATTAAAGTAATTGAGCCAACGCCTCGTAGCGTTTTCATCTGCAACATCACACTTGTTAAGGAGCACAATAAGAGGCTTATTGCCAATAAGCTCGTTAAGCTCGGGGTTACTGCTTGAAATCGGCATTCTCGCATCTAAAATTTCCGTTACGGCATCAACCGACGGCAAGCACTCCTTGATAAGCCGTCTTGTTTTTGCCATATGCCCCGGAAACCATTGAACATTCTGTTTTATTGAATCGCTCATATCCTCAATCCCTCGTCAAAAGTGAGCTGTCGCCTATTCTGTAAACCGCCTGACCGACTATGTATCTTTCGTCAATCATTCCGACCGCCTTGTATCTTGAATCGCCCGATTCGTTACGGTTATCGCCCATAACAAATACGCAGCCCTCGGGTACGGTTACGGGATAAGTAAACGCATCTCCGAGCAATTTAGTTTTTTCTCTGATATACGGCTCGTCCAAAACAACGCCGTCAACCGATACTTCGTGAGTATCGCCGTCAATATTTATAGTTTGACCGCCTGTTGCGATTACTCTTTTTACAAGCACCTCGTCATATGCGTTAGGCTGTGAAATAATTACAATATCGCCGTACTTAACATCGCTGTCATGCGCGGTGATAATAAGCTGATCGCCGTTATGCAGGGTGTTTCTCATAGAGTCGCCGTTTACGGTGGATATTTTGAAGAAAAACGTAAATATTACCGCCACCGCTATAATCGATGTGAGTAATACCGACGCAAAATCATAAATTGCTGCTGCCTGTTTCTGTTTCATTACGCACCTATTTTCCAATGTCCGATGGGGAAAAGTCTGAATTCTGCCGTTCCCAATAAATATCTTGTATCAATAAAGCCAACCGTTGTTGAACGGCTGTCAAGAGAGTTATTTCTGTTGTCTCCCATAACAAATACGCAGCCATCCGGCACAGTCACGGGAAAAGCAACGTCAAACATTCTCTCGGTAGGCTCCGCTATATAAGGTTCGTTGATAAGTTCGCCGTTTATTTTAACCGTTCCCTGTGCAAAGTTGATGTCAACCGTGTCCCCTGCAACTGCTACAACTCTTTTGATAAGCGGCTCATTGAGAGAATTCGGCTGAGTTATAACGACAACGTCGCCACGCTCATAGGTTGTGTTAATAGCCTTAACCGTAAGCCAATCTCCGCTGTTAAGAGTAGGCTTCATAGATTCGCCGTTTACGCCCACAACTCTGAAAAGAAGTGTAAACACGATGGCGATACCCACCAGCGCAAATACAAGTGAATCAATCCAGTTATATGCAAATTTCCACGATTTTGAAGTCTCCGAATAAGAGCTTTCAAGCTCGTCAAAGTATATCCTTATATCTTCTGTTTTTCTCAATTTACACACCTACCCTATTATATAGAGTAATTATAATACAAAAGCCTTGAAAATGCAAAGGTTTTCGTAAAAAAATAAGGAACGGAAAAACCGTTCCTTAATGCTTTGCTTAAATTATCTGACAAGCTCTTTAACCTTAGCCGCCTTGCCGACTCTGTCACGAAGATAATAAAGCTTGCTTCTGCGAACTTTACCGCTTCTAACGAGCTCAACCTTAGCAACGTTGGGTGAGTTTACGGGGAATACCTTTTCAACGCCTACGCCGTAAGAAACACGACGAACTGTGAATGTCTCCGAAACACCGCTGCCCTTGCGAGCAATGATTGTGCCTTCAAAAACCTGAATTCTTTCTCTCTCGCCCTCACGGATTTTAACGTGAACCTTAACAACATCACCGATGTTGATGTTCGGGCGCTCTTCTTTAAGCATGCCCTCTGTCATAATTTTCAATGCGTCCATAATGAACCTCCAAAATTGTTTTCAAGCGTTCATTCCGTAAAATACATACGCAGAGGACCGCCCGCTTTAATGTTGCCATTAACTGCCGTTTGCATATAAAAATATATACAAGCGCCGAAATGCTAAAATATAATATCACAAGGTGATGAAAAAAGCAAGTGTTTTTTCAAAATTCAGCAAAATTCCGACATATCTTCAAGATACATCTTTTCTTTTACTATATCAACCGCTTCAATAAGCTCTTTTACATCCGAAGTTACGGCATCAAGTAAAAGCGTGGGATTTATATTATTTCTCATTCCTGCCGAAAGCACAACGGTCAATTTGGCACCGTTTTCGCACTCGCAAAGCTCATACGAAGAAATATCGCCCTTTATATCAATTTGCTTTAAGACTTTCTTTCTGCCCTTCTTGCCCTGCTTCTCCACGATAATCTCACTTGCCGAGATTTTGTTTCTTACACTTTCGAGAACTTCTTGTTTGTCATTTGTTTCAAGTGTAATTATAAACCTTGCCCATCTGATTTCATCCGCCTTATGAACAGGCTCGGAAGCCGATGTAACAACAATTCCCGTAGGCATTACGCCGTTGAGCCTTTTGACGATTTCTTCATCGGTCATTTCATCAGTTATACGCACGTCAACCGACTCGCAAAAGCTCTCCGTACCGAGTGAAAGCGGTAAAGAAAATGTCATAAACGGTCTTGGGTTAAAGCCCTCCGTGTACCAAATTGAAATTCCCGCACGCTTTATCGCTCTTGAAAAACAGCGCATAAGGTCAAGGTGGGAAATATACTTTGCTATATCTTTTTTCTCAAAGAAAATTCTAACGTTTCGCATCGCATTTTCCTCCGTTGAGCCTTGCCGCACCGCAAGCCGCACATTTTTGACGGCAGTTAGGCGTTGTAACGCTCTCATGTGCCTTTTTGTTTTCTTCGATAAGGAAGTCTTTCCTTATGCCGTAATCGAACATATCCCACGGGAGAATTTCATCAAACTCACGCTTACGGTTTGCGTAAAATTCCATAGAAACTCCGCATTCCTTGAACGCTTCTTCCCAAAGGTCAAATCTGAAAAATTCATCCCAGCTGTCAAATTTACAGCCCTTGCGCCAAGCCGTTTCGATAACGTCACAGAGCTTTCTGTCGCCCCTTGCAAAAACGCCCTCTAACACACTTGTCTGCGATTCGTGATAGGAGACCTGTATCTTATGAGTTTTAACGCTTTCGAGCAAATGCTTCTGCTTTTCCTCAAGCATAGGCTTAGTATCCTGCGGCTCCCATTGGAACGGGGTAAACGGCTTCGGAACAAAGGAAGCAACGCTTATATTGACCGTAACAGACTTGCCCTTCGGTCTGTCGGGATTTTTATAGTATGTATTCACAACCGTCTGAGCAAGGTCTGCTATTCCCTCAATATCCTCAAGCGTTTCGGTGGGCAACCCCATCATAAAGTAAAGCTTAACGGTAGTCCAACCGCCTGCAAACGCTTTTTCGGCAGTTCTTACAACCTCGCCCTCGGTTACATTCTTATTGATAGCGTCACGAAGTCTCTGCGTACCTGCCTCGGGTGCAAAGGTAAGACCGCTGCGACGTACCTTTTTAAGCTCCTCCATAAGCTCGTCGGAGAAGTTATCAACACGAAGCGACGGCAAGGATACATTTATATTTTCTTTCAGCGCCCAATCGAACATTTTCGGAATGAGTTTGTCAATTTCCGTGTAGTCGCTTGTACTCAAGGAGCAAAGGGAAATTTCATCATATCCCGTGTTATCGCAAAGCGTTTTCGCCTGCTTGTTTATAACGTCGCTCGTTTTTTCTCTGATAGGGCGGTAAATAAAACCTGCCTGACAAAAGCGGCAGCCTCGAATACAGCCTCTGAAGATTTCCGATACGGCTCTGTCGTGAACAACCTCAATAAACGACACGACAAAATTTTCGGGATAAAACACGGTGTTCAAATCGGAGATAATTCTCTTTTTAACGATTTTCGGTGCATTTTCCCTGTTTACAACCTCTTTAATTGTTCCGTCGTCGTTATAATTTACATCATAAAACGCAGGAACATAAACGCCCTCAAGCTGAGCCGCTTCACGCAGAAATTCAAGCTTTGTAGAGCCTAATTTTTTGTGCTTTTCCAAAAGGTCGATAAGCTCGTTTACAATTTCCTCGCCCTCGCCGGGTGTGAAAATATCAATGAAATCAGCTATCGGCTCGGGGTTGCAAACGCACGGGCCGCCTGCACATATAATCGGCGTCAAATCGGTTCTGTCCTTACTGCGAACGGGCAAGCCTGCCAAATCGAGCATATTGAGCACATTGGTATAGCTCATCTCATACTGCATGGTAAAGCCTATCATATCGAAGTCTTTGATACTGTCGCCGCTTTCAAGTCCGTAAAGCGGAATATCGTTTTCACGCATAAGCTTTTCCATATCTTCCCACGGTGCAAAAACCCTCTCGCACCATGCTTCTTCACGGGCATTTATGAGAGAGTAAAGGATTTTCATACCGAGGTGCGACATACCTATTTCATAGTTGTCGGGAAAACAGAAAGCATACCTGAATTCCACCTTGTCCTTATCTTTAACAACGCTGTTAAACTCGCCGCCTGTATATCGTGCGGGTTTTTGAACATTTTTCAAAAGTTTTTCCAATTGTTTAGAAAGCATATCTTACCTCTGTCAGTTTAATAGGTAAATCATACAACAAATAAGTAAAAAAAGCAAATGATATGTTGTAATGATGATTGAATGTTTGATTAAATTTACGGCTAAAATGATATTAAAATACACACACAACCGTAGGGACAACCCTTGCGGTTGTCCGTTGATTTTATATGCTTTTGTAAAAATCCCTCAGTCATTTTTTGTTCCAAAAAAATGACAGCTCCCTTTACAAGGGAGCCTTTGACGGACAGGGGCGAGCCCTGTCCCTACGGTATGATATATAATTCAATCTGTGCGAAGTACCAACTTTTGCGGATTGCGGACAACCGCAAGGGTTGTCCCTACGGTATGATATGCAATTCAATCCGTGCGAAGCACCTGCTTATTTTCACTCTTCGCTTTTCACTCTTCTCCGCCCGTCAGAGCTTACCACTGATACTTTTTCAAATCGACATAGCCGTCGTCGCTCACCTCGACGCCCTCTTGGCGAAGCAAGTCGATTTGCATATTCATTCCGCCGAACACAAACGCTTCCGATACTCTGCCGTTTCTGTTTACGACCCTATGGCATTTTATTGTTGACGGGTCGGGGTTTTGGTGCAAGGCATAGCCGACCACCCTCGCCCATCTCGGATTTCCTGCAAGCAAGGCTATTTGACCGTAGGTTGCGACCTTGCCCTTTGGTATTTGCTTTACACATTCGTATATCTTTTCAAACGTAGTCATATCACTTATACAGCCTTGCGACCGAGCCTCCCACTCTCTCTATTTTCACATCAACCTGTACGTTGTATTCACAGGCTTTCATCACTTCTCCCCAATCGTCAACATTAGCCTTATAATACCTCGGGCAAGTCCTTTTCAACCGCCTGCCGAAGCCGAAAACATCCGCCGACTCATTCATTATACACTCGTTTATACTGTTTTCAACATAATTTTTAATCGTTTGTTCCGCACAACTTCCAATCTCGCTTATTTCTGAAAGCTCCATAACCTGAAAAACATTCTTATTGATCTCGCTTAAATCAAGCGAGCATTTAATTTTAATATCAAAGCACGGCTTGCCATTCTTGATTTTCGTTTTGATTTTAGTTTTGCTCTTAATGACATTTGCGGTGATTGTTACCCTGTTTTCATCATCAAAGGTTATCTCGCCGTGACCTATTCTGTCATTTGCCCAGAGTATGCCCGTTGCGATTTCGCCATCTGTTTCGTCTATCAACCGTTCGTCCTTGAAAATCGCCGTAGACGTGATTTCTATTGTATCGGTTGTGTCGCCCTTTGTGCATTTTAACACAGGTAAAGCCGCCGAAGCCGTGCCGTCGGAGAACGTATTGAGAAGCTCAAACACCCTTGTGCTTACTACATTGGCATTGAAATCCGTCGAGCGTATAATCTGCTCCGCACGTCTTGCAGGTACAATGTTTTCGCCGAGCCTTGCAAAGATAATATCCTCTGCCCTTCCGTCGGCAACAGCAACGTAAACTGTCGTTCTGTTCTGCGTTGTGCGCACAAAATCGTCAAGATAGTCCTCTATGCCCTCCTGTGCGAACTCTCTGCCGAAAACCACAATTCTGTTTTGCGAAATAAGCGGATCGCTTCCCGTTATATCGGATAATTTTCCGATAGCTTCGGATACAGATTTACCCTTTACGCAATAGTATTTTACAACCTCGTCGGGCGCACCCGAAGCAGCGGAATTGCTTGAAACATCAGTATTTAATGCTTGAACGGAGACAGAAAGCTGTCCGTCAGCCTTGTCTATGCCTATGCCCTGAACTATAAGCCTGTTTTTCAATTCAAGCTTTGAATTGTGCGAGCTGCAACCGCCGAAAGCTAAAAGAGAAATCAAAAGCAATAAAATTTTCAATAAGATTTTGAGGCTTTTCAACACGTCGTCCTCCGTTTAATTTTTCTTATAAGCATAAGCGTACAAGGGATTAAGACAGCAAACAGAATAAACAGCACCGATTTTTCGCTTACGTTTGAGGTGTAATGAAAATTTTCAATGTTTTGAGACATAAGCATTACCGACGTAAAAATCAACGCACCCGAAAGATAGGAAATTAAGCCCTTGCATTTAAGCTGAAAGCTGCGCTGTAAAATATCGTTTACGATATAGATTACAAACGCAATTTTTATAAACGCCGAGATTATCCATACTCCCGTCAAAAGCACGTCAAGACGTTCAATTAAGCCGAATTCCGAGAGCATTGCCATTGAATGAACGGGGAACATATTGAGAAGTGCGCTGTCTCCCGAGGTGGTAAAAAGTATGAAAAACAAAACCGACACAAATATTGCAAAAAATGACGTCCAAACGATAACGCTTTTCTTGACGTTTCCCGTTACCCTCGGCAGCATTACGGAAATTGCAACAGGCTCGGTTGTTCTGATTACCACAGTCCACGTAACCGTCAAAATAGGCTTTGCGCCGTCATAAAACATGGGCGAGAGATTGTTTATATCCACCCTTGAAAGCATTGTCAAAAGTACAAGAACAAATGAAGTGATGAGTATCACAAGAGAAATACTCCCTGCTCTGCCGAGCGCCTCGATACCTTTTGTCGCCGAAAAGCAAACCGCAAAAAGAGTCAAAAGTATGAAAAAGCTTGTGTCCGTTTCGGGAAAGACCGCAGAAGCGACAAACAGATTAAGTCTTAAAAGGGTTGCGTAAGCGTCAATCAGAAAAAATGCGACATAAAGCACGCACAGCACCTTTGAAAAGGTCGGAGAAATATCCTGTGCAAGCTCTAAAACGCCCTTGCCGCCGCTGTTTTTGAATAGGTAATACATCGGCAAAAGAAGTAAGAGCATCACGGCACTTCCAAGCAAAATGGCGACTATATAATCAAGATTATTGACCTTCATTTCGAAAACAGGCATAAAGGTAAGCGTTGTCAAAAGTCGTGAGAGCAAAAGCAACGAGAAAAACTGCGCTGTGCTGATTTTTTGTACCTTTTCCATTTATTTCTCCATATTCTGTATTCTAAGATCTCTGTCGCCTAATTTTCTCCAATCAAGCCGCATAAAGGTATCCCGCATTGCCGCAGGAGCAAACGGAGCTAAGGGAGAAAGCTCCGACACCTCATAAGGCCCGTCCTTGCACAAGTCAACGAGAAGCACACCGAAGCAAATTACAATTCCGTAAAAGCCGAAAAAGCCGCCGATAACCATTAAAAGAAAGCGCAAGACGGCAACGCTTTGGTAGAGATGCGGAACAACAAAAGAGGTTATTGCGGAAATTGCGACAACTATCAGCATAGGCGCTGCGACGAGTCCTGCACTGACGGCGGCATCACCGATTACAAGACCGCCTACGATACTCACGGCGTGACCTACGGTCTTCGGCATACGCAAGCCTGCCTCTCTGACAATTTCATAAACAAAGTGAATAAATATCGTTTCAAGCATTACAGGGAAAGGCGTTATGCTCTCCTGTATCGCCATATCGTATAGCATCGAAATCGGCAAAACCTCTTGATGAAAGGTACAAAGAGCAACATAAATTCCGGGTAAAAATACGGCGGTAAAGAAAGAGACATATTTTAATAATCTTATAAACGCAACATAAAACGGACGCATATTATAGTCGTCCATTGTCTGAAAATTCTCTATAAAGATATATGGCGCAATCAAGGCAAACGGTGTTCCGTCGGTCAAAATAATAACCCTGCCCTCATTCATTTCTCCGCAAGCAATATCAGGTCTTTCGGTTGTGCCGAGCGACGAAAAGAAAGAGAATTCGCCGTTTTCCAAAAACGGTCGTAAATAGCCCGAGCCTAACACCGTGTCAAGTTTTGCGTTTTTGAGCCTCGATTTGATTTCTTTAACCGTTTTCGGCTTTGCCCTATCGGACATATAACAGACGCAAACCCTTGTTTTGCTCGTTTCTCCGACTTCGATAACCTCGCATTTCAAAACAGGAGAACGTATCCGTCTTCGCAAAAGTGCAACGTTATCCTTAAAACTCTCGGTAAATCCCTCGTGTGCGCCCTTTTCCTGAACCTCGGATTGTGCGTCGTCGATACTTCTCTTAGGGAATCCTTGAACGCCATAACTCCAGCACAAATCCGCCCCGTCAACAAAGAAAACGACCAAGCCCGACAGAACGTCGGTAATTGCCTTTTCAAGGATCTGCGTTTCGCTTTGGTCAATTCCCGCAACAACATTTGCGCTGATGTAATTAAGCATCTCCCTCGGCTCTGTCGGTAATTTTTCGGCGGTCAGTATGGGGCGCATTATCTGTTCTACCACAAGCATATTGTTGCACATACCGTCTGCCATTACAAAACAGACCTTGCTTTTGCCGACATCCGAATACTTATATATTATGTCAAAGCTGTCACCGAATTTTTCTTTCAGATATGAAATGTTGTATTGGAGTGAGTCTGAAATCGGTGTTTCGCTGTTGCTGCTTTCAACCTTTTCGGTTATTTTATCGAGATTGGATTTTAATTTCTTAAACATATACTTCACCGAAAATATTGTTGCCTTTATCGGCAGGAATATTCTGCACACAAACGCAAAATATATAATCGGTGATATAAATGCTTATAAATTTTGCAAGAACGGTAATTTTGTATATTGTGATTATCGTATCAATGAGAATACTCGGCAAAAGGCAGATAGGAGAACTTCAACCGGCAGAGCTTGTTATTACGATACTTTTATCGGAAATTCTCGCAATTCCCATGCAAGACACAAGTCTGCCGCTTATGAACACGATCATTCCCGTGCTTTTGCTTGTCGGATTCGAAATTATTATTTCAATTCTCAATCTTAAAAGCGTTAAATTCCGTTCGGCTATGCAGGGAAATCCGCTTATAGTGATCCGTGAGGGCGTTATCGACCAAAAGCAACTGAAAGAACTGCGTTTTACAACAGATGATCTATTGGAAGAACTTCGCAAAAAAGATATTTTTGACGTATCGCAGGTTTGGTATGCCATTGTCGAAACAGACGGCACTTTAAGCGTTATGCTAAAAGCCGACGAGGAGAATATTAAAGTAAAAGACGTGAATTTGCAAAAGCCCGAAAACGTGTACAAGAGCGTTGTTATCTCCGACGGCTCGCTGATTGAAAAGAACTTTCAGGAGTGTAACACGACAAAGGCAAAGGTTGAACGGTTATTGAGAAAAAAGAACTTAGCCGTCAAAGATGTACTGCTTATGACAATGGATAAAAACGAAAAACACGAGATAACCGAAAGGGATAAGAATTTATGAAAAGAGTTGTAATTGCAATCGTTTTAATAGCCTTTGTTACGACAATATCGGTTTACAGCTATTTCGACCTTAAAAAGACGGGAAATGAAATAATATCCTCGCTCGAAAAGACTATTGAAACGGCAGAAGCAAACGGAGAAAGCTCGGCTATGGAAAATTTGACCGCTTCGGTAAAAAAATGGGAGAAGGCTCGGGTTCGTTTCGGAATTTACTGCAACCACGATGAAATCGACGATATTGATATAAATTTCAGAACGCTGAAAAGCAAGGCGGAGCGAAACACGGATTGTGACATTGTTGAAATTTGCTCGGAAAACATTATACTTTTAGAAAAAATGATAGATGCAGAAAAGCCTAAAATCGAAAATGTGTTTTAACAAAAAAGCGTACCGCAGAAAAATCTGCGATACGCTTTAATTCTATATTTTAACAGTCAACAACGGTATTTTGCCCCTCAACAACGGTTATTATTTCGGGATTGTATCCGTTTTCGAGGATATAACGGTTACAGTCCTCCGCATTTTCGCCTGTTATATACACAGTGTTATCTTTTTCGGAAACCGTTACCTTAAAATACGGTGCATTTTCCATATTGCCGACAAGTTTTTCATATGTCTCATCGATTTCGGATGAAGAAAATTTAACTTCGTTTATTGTAACATCGGGATTTCCCGATGCGCTTTTTATTTCCTCTTTTATATCGTCCGAAGCGTCCGTCACATTTATCACAAGAAGATTATCCCCGTTGATATATGCGCCGGCATACACATCGGTGAGATTTTTCCCAAAAGAGTCCGATTGCACCGAATTTTCTTTTTCCCGATTTACGGCGTCAAGAACTTTCCTGTATTCGTCAACGCTTCTGCTTTGACGGGAAATATCGGACTCCCTTGTGTCGGGCAAAGCACCGGCAAACTGCACGCATAAAGCGGCAAGAATAAAAGCAAGGCAAAGAGTTAAAGCGAATATTTTCTTTTTCATAATCAAACCTCTCCTGCTTCAATACACAGCCAATACCAAATTGAGTAAACCTGTTCGTAATTTAATGTGCCTTTATCATAGTTTTGTGTAAGTGTGCTTATCCCCTCCTTTTCAGACCAAAGCAAAATCGGTTCATTTTCTTTATAATTAAAGCTCAAAAAAGAGAATTTTCCGTTCGGGTCGGCAAAGCCTTCGGAAATCGTATTTCCGCCGTTTTGTCCGTCCTTTAAGATGACCTTAAAAGCGATATTTCCGTTATATGTGCCGCAATAGATTATATCAAAATCCTTGCTTTCCATATCACTTTGAGAATATGAACGGTAATCGGACTTAATCTGCTTTTTCACTTTTGATTTAATGCTTTTAGGGCGCTTTTGAATTACAGCAGGTGCTGCAAGGTCATAAGCGGAATTGGTTGCGGAAAAATCTTTGGTGTAATCGGTGGTTTCAACCGCCTTATCGCTCGGCTGCGTGGAAACGGGTTCGTTTGTGTAAAAATGCACAGCTAAAGCAACCGCAACCAAAACAGCTATCGTTGCAACGGCAGAAAGTGCTTTTTTGAAATCAAAAAAGCTTGCCCTTTGATAATTATACGCTTCTTCGATATACTCGTCGGAAATATCCGTCATAGCCTCCGAAAGCTCTTGTATATTCATTAAAGCACGCCCTCCTTTTCCAAGTATTTTTTCAGCTTTTTTCTTGTCCTCGCCAGCCTTACCGAAACATTTTTCTCGCTCAAATTAACCGAAGCCGCTATTTCCGAGTAAGCCTGACAAAACCAATATCTTTTTAAGAATATTACCCTGTCCTCTTTTGATAAGGTCGCAAGAAACTTGTTGATATACTCCGTCAGCTCGCTCTTTTCCGCTTGAATTTCAACGCTGTCATTTTCAAAAATCACGTTTTCAAGCTCTTCGAGCGAAGCGTCATAATAAGAATTTCGCTTTTGTGCCGTATTGCTTTTGTACCTCGCCAAAGAAATGTTGCGAACAATTTTCATTAAATATGCTTTCAGCGGATCGGGCTTATTCGGCGGCACGGTGTTCCACACGGCAAGGTATGAGTCGTTCACGCACTCCTGAGCATCACAATCGTTTTTCAAAATACGGTATGAAAAATCCACGCACATTTTTCCGTATTTGTCGGCAAGCTCCTTTACAGCTTTCTGCGAACGGTTGAAAAACAGAGCTATTATTTCATTGTCGCTTATCATACCCTCGCCTCCTTGTCCTCACTAATATACTATACTTTCGTATCAAATTGCTACACCTTTTGATAAAAAAATACACACCCATAAAAAATAATGAGTGTGTATTGAAACTATTTGATTATAAGCAACGATTATTTCTTGCCGTTGATTATGTCGATAAACTCGGAATACTTAGTGCTTGAATCGCCGCTTGCTTCATCAGAGCTTGTTGAACTGATGTCATCCATCGGGTAGAGCAACGGAGACTCTTCCTTAAAGAATGAGCCGACACTTGAAGGCTTGCCTGCATTGTCGCCGAAGCCTGTTGCGATAACGGTAATAATCATCTCATCGTCTTCCGAATCCTCGGGTTTCAAGTCAACACCGAAGATAATGTTTGCATTTTCGGCAGCCGCTGCACGAACGATACCTGCTGCATTGTCGATTTCCTCAAGTCCGACATCCTCGGGAGCCTTAAAGCAGATGATAACACCTGTTGCACCGTCGATTGTTGACTCGAGAAGCGGACTTGTGATAGCAGCCTTAACAGCCTGCTCTGCTCTGTCCTTACCTCTTGCTCTGCCGATACCCATATGAGCATGACCTGCATTTTTCATAACAGCGGTAACGTCTGCGAAGTCAAGGTTGATAAGAGCAGCATTAACGATAAGATCGGAAATGCTTCTTACACCGTCAACAAGTACATCATTTGCAATTTTGAAGCCGTTTGCAAGAGTAATCTTTTCAGCGGATACATTTTTAAGTCTTTCATTGGGGATTATAATAAGGCTGTCCACATTGCCTGCAAGTTCAGCGATACCTGCTTCAGCCTGCTGCATACGGTGCTTGCCCTCAAATGCGAACGGTTTTGTAACGATACCTACCGTAAGAATGTCTTTTGAACGGGCAATCTCTGCGATAACGGGAGCTGCACCTGTACCTGTGCCGCCGCCCATACCTGCGGTAATGAATACCATTTGAGTATCATTAAGAACCTCTTCGATAGCTTCACGGCTTTCATCTGCTGCCATTCTGCCAACCTCGGGGTTTGCGCCTGCACCTCTGCCCCCTGTGATTTTCTCACCTATCTGAATTTTAGTGGGAGCCTTTGAGAAGCAAAGAGCCTGTTTATCTGTATTAACGGTAATAAGCTCAACACCGTCAATCTGCATTTCTACCATACGGTTGATAGCGTTTCCGCCGCCTCCGCCTACGCCTATAACTTTAATATTAGTAATGTCTTTGAAAGAATTGTCCATTTCAAATTGCATTTTGTAATCCTCCTAGATATATTAGACTTTATTTCACACCTAAGTATAGATTTTAATACCTATTTAGGTTATTGTAACACATTAAGAATATAATATCAACAATTTTTTTAATAAGATTTATGCGGCTGCTCCCTGTGCTTCGGGTTGAGCTGCCACTGTCGGCGCAGTTGTCGTCTGCTCCGTCTTTTCGTTGACAAAAGCCTTGTTTTCAACCGTAAAATCAATGCTTCCCTCGAAATTTGGCTCGTCGGAATTTAGCTTGTCCAGAGTTGCCTTAATAAAATCGATTTTCTGCTCAATAGTTGACACCATACCTACTTCAAGGGTTATTCGCATATCGTAAGTGAGAACAACCGAAGAATTTTGCGTGATGTTTATGTCCGTGATTTTTTCAATCTGCTTGCTGTCTATTATGGATTTTATATCTTTGAGCGTTTGAGTATCCTGCTCGTTTTCAAATACTATGACGTCGCCCGGCGTCGCCGTTACTATTGCGCTTGCGGTAACGGTTGTAACGTTCTCGTTTATCGAAACAACGCCATCTTCAAGCACCTTTCCGTTTTTATTAAGAAGTATGTAACCCTCTCCGCAGTCAATGGCAAGCTCTGCCTTTGCGGCGGTAATTGCCAATGTAACATTTCCCGTCGGACTTCGCTTTACACGAACGCTTTCAATATACGGCAGACTTGTTTCAAGCTTATTTGAAATATCCTTCTTTGATGATTTGAACATATTTTCGCCGACATTAAGTCCAGAGGCTGCAACTATCGTTTCGGCATTATATATATCGTCGCCCGTAACGTTGATAGATTGAATTTTGAAAAACACCGTAAGCGAAAGAGCTATTGCGGCTGCAATAATCAATATAATTACAACGGTGTAGCCGATTATCTTGTTTCTTCTTCTTTTTTTACGCCTTTCAAGATTTCTCTTACTACGCAATTCATCCCTCGACATAGGCTCGGCTGGTTTTTGTGCCGTTCTCCGAGCCTGCGTCGGCGTTTTTTGAGCTGTTTGTGTTCTACTTCTTTTCTGTTCCATTCTCTTTGATCCTTTTAACGTCCGCACCAAGTGCCGACAACAATTTTTCGGGATTTTCGTAACCCCTGTCTATATGCTCGACACCGCTTATAACGGTCTCGCCCTTTGCCGCAAGTCCTGCAATTACAAGTGCAAAGCCGCCACGAAGATCGGGCGATACCACCGAAGCTCCCGTAAGATACGGTACGCCCTCTATGACCGCCGTTCTGCCCTCGACATTGATTTTTGCACCGAGTCTTATCAATTCGCTCACATGCTTATATCTGCACTCAAATATATTTTCCACCACAACCGAAGTGCCGTCAGCCACGCTCAACATTGCCGTCAGCGGAGCCTGAACGTCTGTCGGAAAGCCCGGATAAGGCATTGTCCTGACTGTTTTTACTCTTGAGAGCCTCGGCGGAGAAGAAATGCAAATCCATCTGTTGCTGACTGAAATATCACAGCCCGACTGTTTAAGTACAGGTATTAACGCTCCCAAATGAGCAGGAATTATCTCTTTTATGCAAACTCTGCCGTGGGTTATCGCCCCTGCGAGCAGGTATGTTGAAGCAGCAATCCTGTCGGGAATTACCGTGTGCGTGGTTGCCGTGAGTTTTTCAACGCCGTCAATGATAATCGTACTGTCGCCTGCACCGTGAATTTTTGCGCCGCAGCCGTTTAAGAAATCTGCAAGGTCGCTTATTTCAGGCTCTCTTGCGGCATTTGTTATAACGGTTGTACCCTTTGCAACGCATGAGGCTATCATTATGTTTTCGGTAGCGCCGACAGACGGAAACGGCAAAATCACTCTTGCAGCATGAAGTCCGTTTTTACACTCAAAATGCAGTCTGCCGTGTTCTTCAAAGACCTCTGCACCGAGCTGTTCCATTGCACTTATGTGCATGTCGATAGGTCGAAGTCCGATTTCACAGCCACCCGGAGTTGACAGCACTGCCTTACCCGTTCTGCCCAAAATCGCACCCAGAAAAATAACCGATGAACGCATTTCACGCATAAGACTGTCGGAAATTTCAAAGCCGTTTACACCGCTTGAATCAACGCAAACGGTATGTTCCTCTCGCTTAACATTGCAGCCTAATTCAACAAGGATTTTCAAAGCGGCGTCAACGTCGGAGAGCATCGGGCAATTATGTATGATGTTTTCACCCTGCGACAGAACACAGGCGGCGAGTATCGGTAACACGCTGTTTTTTGAGCCGTGAACCTCAATTTCTCCCGTAAGCCTTTTTGAGCCGTTTATGATAAGTTTATCCATAAAGCACACCTCACAGTTAAAAGCATCGCTGTTTCATACTATGCTGTGTGCGGTTTTATGTTAATTCAGGAGTGATTCGATAACATTACAAATTCTCTGTGCCGAATCACCGATACTGAGTTTCTTTGCGTTTTCGCCGTAACGAACGAGCAAATCTCTGTCGGAGGTCATTTCCCTGACTGTTTGAGTCAACAATTCGGGCGTTAAGTCCTTTTCCTCGATTACCCTTGCCGCATCGGAATTCACAAGTGTCATTGCGTTGTGATACTGATGATTTTCGGCAACATTCGGAGACGGGATAAGCACAGACGCTCTTCCGACAGCCTCAATTTCAGAAAGCGAGGACGCTCCTGCCCTGCTGATTACAAGGTCGGATGCCGCAAGGCACATATCCATATCATCGATATACTCTCTTACAATTACATTCGTTCCCTCGCCCGTTTCAACTCCGCTTTCACGAAGCTTATCGGGAACCCATTTGCCGTATTTTCCCGTTGAGTGCATAAAGAAAAGATTTTTGTCATTATGCAAAGTCTTTATAACCTCAACCATATTTTCGTTTATTGCTTTAGCACCGAGACTGCCGCCCATTGAAAGCACAAATACCGTGTCACCCGATACGCCGAATTTCGAACGTGCAAAATCTCTGTCCGCATCAAAAATCGACTGTCTTACGGGAAGTCCTGTGATTATCGGCTCATTTTTAGGCGAAAGGTATTTTTTAGCCCCCTCAACTGTGAGCATTACCCTGTCCACTTGTTTTGCAAGAGTTTTGTTTGTAACTCCCGGGAAAGCGTTCTGCTCGTGAATTGCTGTTTTTATTCCCATTTTTACAGCTGTGCTGACAACGGGACCGCTGACATATCCGCCGAAGCCCACAACGGCATCGGGATTAAACTCTTTTAATATCTTTTTAGTCTGCGAGCTTGATTTAACAATAAGCCCGAGTGTTTTTATGTTTTTAATGATATTCTTTACAGTAAGCTTTCGCTGAAAGCCTGAAATCGTTATCGTCTTAAAATCAAAGCCTGCTTGAGGCACAAGGCGTGACTCCATATGGTCGCTCGTACCGATAAAAAGTATTTCGGCGTCGGGGTGTCTGCGCCTTAATTCACCTGCCGCCGCAAGAGCCGGATTTATATGTCCGCCCGTGCCGCCTGCCGCAAATATAACCTTCATTGTATTCTCCTTTGAGTTTATTTTTTAGGCATTTTTGAATATCTTGAAACCGACAGCACCATTCCCATTTCGGCAAGCAGCATCATAAGCGACGTACCGCCGTAGCTGAAGAACGGCAAGCTAATACCCGTATTCGGAAGCGTGTCGGTTACAACGCCGATATTAAGCGCCGTCTGCATACCTACCTGAAAAACAATTCCGATTGCGGTAAGTGCGCCGAATCTGTCTTTTGCATGTATGCCTATCACAACACCTCTCCATACAAGAAGTGCAAAAAGCAAAATGATTATCGAAGCACCGACAAAGCCCAATTCCTCGCAAACTATCGAGAAAATAAAGTCGTTTTGAGGCTCCGATACGAAAAGGTGCTTTTGCTTTGAATTACCGAGTCCCGCACCGAAAAGACCGCCCGAGCCAATGGCATAAAGCGAGTTATTTGTCTGCCAGCGTGCGCCCTTCGGGTCGTAGCTCTTATCAAGCCAAGCGGTAATTCTTGCACCTGCGTATTTTTCGAGTATTTCGGGATTTGCAACAACGAATACAATCAAAACAACCGCTACAATACCTATTATAATAAACCAATGCTTTTTGAACTCACCCATAAACATCATCGTAGCACCGATAGCAAGTATCAAAAGTGTACCCGAAAGGTGATTTTCAAGGTAAACCAAGCCTGCCGTTATAACGATTACAGCACCGTAAAGGCAAAGTTGAATAAACGAGTCATACACAACGATTTTTCCGTTTGTAAGCTCTGAAATTTTCTTTGAAAAGGCTGACTGATTTACGCCTTTTCCGATTATCTTTTTGTGGTTTCGTTCCATACCCCAAGCACAGAACAGAATTACCACAAGCTTTGCGATTTCAGACGGCTGAAATGAAAGTCCTCCGATATATATCCACCTGTGAAAATCGCCGAATTTCGCAGGTAAAATAAGAACGATTATAAGCAAAAGCCATGCTATCGGAAGTCCTAAAACGCCGACAAGCTTAAAGTATTCGTACTTGACTTTAGAAATTCCGAGCATTGCGACAACGCCTAAAACAGCAAACAAAAGCTGCCTTTTGAAGAAATATGCACTGTCGCCCTTTTTGTTGTAATACGCATAGGTGTAGCTTGCGGAAAAGAGCATTACGACACCTATTGTAAGAATTATAATTACCAAAAGAAGAAAAGGCACATCGAAGCTTCCTGTCGCAAGCCAATCGGGGCGCTTTCTTTTCTTTTTTTTGCCCTTTGAAGCCGAATTTTGTTTCGGTAACGGCTTCGCTTTAGCCTCTGCCATAGCTTTCTCCTTTCAAGTTGATTTTTGTTTAATTATTTTGCACCGTAATAGAAAAGTGCCACGCCTATAACGCTGCCGATTATATTTATAAGAGTAAATACAATTACGATTTTGACCTCTTTCCAGCCGCACATCTCAAAATGATGATGAATGGGAGCCATTTTGAAAATACGCTTTCCGTGAGTGGCTTTGAAATAGCCGATCTGGATAAGGTCGGAAAGCATTTCGATTACATATATTATTCCGAGGAAAAGTATGATAAGCGGACAGTCGATAGCATATGCGAGAGCCACAACCATACCGCCGAGGAACATTGAGCCCGTATCGCCCATCATTACCTTTGACGGATGCCAGTTCCAAATAAGATAGCCGATACAACCGCCTGCAAGGCACGAAGCGAGTATACCCACACCGAAGAAGCCTTTAAGCGTTGCAATCACAACGAATGCGAGTGCCGCACTTGCCGTAACAGAGCCGCAAAGTCCGTCAACTCCATCGGTAAAGTTTACTGCGTTTACGGTAAGGTAAATAACGCCCATACCGAAGAACCAGAAGAACCATTTAAGGTCAACATTTCCGACAAAAGGAATGTTCATAAAAGTATTTCCCGACATATAAAGTGCGCCGAGATACGCAAGCATAAGCAAAATCTGCGCTATTGACTTCTGCTTGATTGTAAGTCCCAAATTTCTTTTCTTTGCAACCTTAATATAGTCATCTGCAAAGCCGATTATACCGAAGCCGAGCGCCATAAGCATTCCTGCGAAGGTTTTAACCTTAACGCTGTCCTCGACAACGCTTCCGCTTGCAATTAAATTACCGCCGAGAAGCTTATCTGTAATAATAACGATTGCAAACGATACAACCGTGCTTATTATGAACATTATTCCGCCCATTGTCGGCGTACCCTGCTTTGACTTATGCCACGCAGGACCTATATCAAGTATAGTTTGACCGAATTTCAGCTTTCTCAACTCGGGAATTATTACAAATCCCAAAAGGAACGATATAAAAAAGCTCAAAACCAATCCAAATACCAAGCTTATCCAAACCTTCATTTACTTCTCCAACCCTTCATAGAGTTTTTCTATTATTTCCTCGAGCTTCATCCCCCTGCTCGCCTTAAACAGCACGCAGTCGCCCGATTTGACATCTTGTACGAGCGTTTTTGCAAGCTGTGCCTTATCGTCAAACCAAAGCACCTTTTCAACGCCCTTTTTAGCTTCTTCGGCTATATATTTCGACTGCTCGCCGAAGGCATAAAGCACGTCAATTTTTTTCTCCGCCGCATATTTTCCGACCTCTCTGTGAGCAGTCTCGGAATAGTCGCCGAGCTCAAGCATATCGCCCAAAACGGCTATTTTTCTGCCTGCGTTCATATCGGAAAGCACGTTCAAGGCGGCACGCTGCGAATCGGGACTTGCATTGTAGCAGTCCTCGATTATCTTAACGCCGTTTACCTCTTTAAGCCTCTGCCTCATTCCCGACGGGGTGTAATTTTCAAGCGCCTTTGCAATTTCCTCGGTGGGAAGCTCAAGCAAAAGACCGACGGTATATGCCGCAAGAGCATCATATACATTGTGAATACCGACAGTCGGTATTGTTACCTTTTGAGTTTTGGAATACGCTTTAACAAAAAATTCCGTATTTGAGCCGTTTTCCTTTATATCAAAGGCTCTGACATCTGCGTTTTCATTTTCAATTCCGAAGAATATGAGCTTATAATCATCATTCTTTACAGTTGAAAGTTTATCGTTATCACCGTTCAAAATCAACGGAGAGCCCTTTTTCATACCGTCAAGAATTTCAAGCTTTGCTTTTAATATGCCGTCTCTTGAGCCTAAATGCTCAATATGGGAAACACCGATATTTGTTATTATTCCGATATCGGGCAAGCAGGTTTTGGTAAGGAGTGAAATTTCGCCGAAAGCACTCATTCCCATCTCAATTACAGCCGCCTGAGTATCGTTTTCAAGTCTCAAAAGCGTTTTCGGAAGTCCGATATCATTATTGAGGTTGCCCTCTGTTTTAATGGCTCTGTATTTTCTTGAAACAACCTCATAGGTCATTTCCTTTGTAGTTGTCTTTCCTACGCTTCCCGTAAGTCCGATAACCTTTAAGCCGTCAAAGGATTTTCTGTAATTCTTCGCAAGCTCCACGAACGCTTTTTTAGTGTCGTCAACGTAAATTACGGGCAGGTTACACTCAACCTCTCTGTGACACATAACCGCCGCAGCACCGCTTTTTTCAACGTCCTTTACAAAATCGTGAGCGTCAAAGCGATCGCCCTTTATGGCAATAAAAAGCGTGGAAGCGTCAACCGTGCGAGAATCAATGCTGACATTATTTATTTCCTTGTTTTCTCCGCAGAGCCTGCCGCCTACCCATTCGGCAACAGTCTGCAAGCTGATTGATTTCATCTTATATTTTACCTTTCAAAATGTCGGCAACTACTTCTCTTTCGTCATAATGAATTTTGCCTGTGTTGAGAATTTGGTATGTTTCGTGACCCTTTCCCGCAAGCAAAACAACGTCTCCTGCCTTTGCAATCGACATAGCGTATTTTATAGCTTCCGTTCTGTTTACAAGCGTTTTAATCTGAGCCTTACAGCTTTTCATACCCTCTAAAACGTCTTTAACTATCAATTCGGGGTCTTCGCTTCTCGGGTTATCGCTTGTAACAACGGCAATATCGGCTAAGTCGCCTACAATCTTACCCATTTTCGGGCGTTTTGTTCTGTCTCTGTCGCCGCCGCAGCCGAAAACGGTAATTATTCTGCCGTCAGTCGTTTCTCTGAGCGACGAAATAACATTTTGGAGTCCGTCGGGCGAATGTGCATAGTCGATAAGCACGGTATAATCGGTATCGGTATCAACAACCTCAACCCTGCCCGGGACGCCCTTTGACTGAGAAACAGCCGAAATTACGCTGTCAAAATCAGCACCTGCAAGCACGGCGCAAACTGCCGCACCCATTGAATTATAAACGGTAAATCTACCGGGTATTTTAATGTTAATTCTGCCGATATTGTCAGGGGTCAAAAGCTCATACTGAACGCTGTCGCTAAAGCATTTTACGTTTTTAGCCGAAAAATCGGTGTTGTCTGTTTTAACTCCGAAAGTATATACCTTACAAGGCAATGAGTCAACCATAGTATGCGCATATTCGTCATCCGCATTTATAACGGCGGTATCACAGATTTCAAAGAGTTTCCTTTTTGCTTTTGCGTAATTCTCAAATGTGCCGTGATAGTCGAGATGATCCTGCGTAAGATTGGTAAACAACGCTATATCAAAATGACAGCCGTCAACCCTGCCCTGTGCGAGTGCCTGCGAGGAAACCTCCATAATGCAGTATTTGCATCCGCTGTCAACCATTTCGGCATAGAGCCTTTGAAGCTCCTTGCTGTCGGGGGTTGTAAGCGACGAAGCATATTCCTTGTCGCCCGTAATGTTTTTAACCGTTCCGATAAGTCCCGATTTAATCGAGAGCTTATCAAAAATATTCTTTATAAGAAATGTGGTTGTGGTTTTTCCGTTCGTGCCCGTAACGCCGATAAGCTTTAATTTTTCGGCAGGATTACCGTAAAAAGCTGCACAAATGCGAGAATATGCATCTCTTGTGCTTTCAACGATAATCTGATTTTTAACGCCTGTGTCGTGCTCGGCAATAACTGCGGCAGTGCCCATCTCTTCTGCCTGCTTCGCAACAGAATGTCCGTCAAAATGATTGCCCTTAATGCACACAAACACGCAAGCCTTTGTTATCTCATTGGATTTATCGGTAATATCCGATACCTCGCAATCGGTATAAATACTGTCGGTTTTTACATTTTTCAAAAGTTCTGAAAGTTTCAATTTCGTTTCCTCCGTAATTTATCCGCCTTTTCACAACCGTTAGTTTATGCATCCTGTACGTTTACGGTTGACTTGAAGTAAACCGTAATTACGCTACCGAGCTCCGCCTCGGTATTGGGGTCAATGCTTTGCTTATATGATACGACCTCAGACGCATTTGTTGTGCCCGAAAATCTGATATTAAAGCCTGAATTTACTGCCGCCGAATTCGCCTGCGACATTGTCATACCCGTAAGATTAGGCACGCTTGCCGTCTGCTTTTGTGCCTGATTATCCGTGTAAACGACAATTACGCCGCCCGAACGAACCTGTGAGTCCGCCGCAGGTGTCTGTGATACAACCTTGTCGCCCGAGCCTACGACCTTTAAGGTATAGCCCGACGTCATCGACCTTGCCTGTGCAACGCTCAAGCCCACAAGCGAAGGTGTTGTCGAGGATACATTCTTCATTTCTGCGTCCTCATACTGCGGCTCTATGTTGAGATAAGCGAGAACCTTTTCAAGAATTTCGCCCGCTATCGGTGCCGCTACAACGCCGCCACCGTGTGCGCCTGTCGGCTCGTCGATTGCAACGAGTATCGCTATTTTGGGATTGTTAGCCGGAGCAAAGCCTGCAAATGATGCTATGTATGCGCCCTCTTTACCGATTTTCTCCGAAGTACCCGTTTTGCCTGCGACGTGATAGCCTGCAACATAGGCGTTTTTACCTGTTCCCTTTGAAACAACATTTTCCATCATATCCGCAACGGTAGAAGCTGTTTTTTCGGAAATAACCTGTCTTTTTACCTTTGACTGCGTTTTTGCGATCACATTGCCGTCCGAGTCAAGAATACTGTCTACAACATACGGCTGCATAAGCTTACCGCCGTTCGCAATAGTAGATATGGCATTTACAACCTGTATCGGTGATACTTGGAAGGTCTGACCGAAAGAGCTTGACGAAAGCTCGGCAATTCCCATTTTTTCAAGTGAATGGTAAGTAACATCCGCAACGGGAGAAGCCTCGGCAGGAAGGTCAATTCCCGACTTTTCCGTAAAGCCGAACGCTTCAAAATACTTAAAGAAATTCTCTTTACCTAATTTTTGTCCTATTGTAATAAAGAACGGGTTACAGGAGTTCATAAGTCCCTGCGTAAGTGTTTCCGTTCCGTGACCGCCGGGCTTCCAGCATTTTTGATAGTGGTTTGCAACCTGTATGCCGCCCGTACAGGTAAATGTTGTGTTAAGGTCAACGACGCCCTCTTCGAGAGCCGCCGCAACAACAACGGTTTTGAATACAGAACCCGGCTCGTAGGTATCGCTTATCGTTCTGTTTCGCCATTGAGAGAATTTTGCGTTTTGCGTTTCCTTTGAGCGTTCCGCCTCGTCAACTATTTCCGCAATCTTGTCGGCAACAAGCTGATTTGAAATTACATTCGGCTTATTCAGGTCAAAATCAGGCTTCGAGGTCATACCGAGAATTGCGCCCGTCTGAACATCCATTATAATTCCGTAAGCGTATTTAGCTCCCGTATCGACAAGTGCCTGATCGAGGCTTTGCTCAAGATAATACTGAATAACCTCATCTATCGTAAGCACAAGATTTGCGCCCTGCTGTGCCTCATACGTCATTTCATATTCGCTCGACATTACCTTTTGCCTTGCGTTCATAGCGGTAATAATTCTGCCCGAAACGCCTGTAAGCTCGCTGTTATAGGACTGTTCTATACCGCCGTTGCCCTTGTCGTCGGCGTTGACAAAGCCGATTATCGTAGAAGCAAACGAGGAATAAGGATAATACCGCTTCGTGTCGGGGTCCATACAGATTATCTGACTGAGCTTTGCATCCTTGCTCTTTTTGTTTTCCTTGTCGTACTGCTTTATGTAATCCTGAATGTCGTTTTTGACGTTCTCCTCTACCTCGCCCGAAATTTTAACGTAATTTGACTCCTTCAAGGTTTTTTCACGGATAACCTCCGCATCAATGCCGAGCTTTTCCGAGAGAACAGAAACGACAGCCTCACGCTGTGCATCCGTTGTTATTTTCGACGGAACTATATACACAAGCCATGCCGAAGCACTTTTTGCAAGCACATTCATATTTGAATCGTATATCGTACCTCTCTGCGCCGAAACCTTTGTATCCAAAAGCTGACTTTGCTCCGCTTTAAGCTTATATTTCTCTCCGTCTACAAGAGCCACTCTGACGAGGCTTCCTATACACACCAAGAAAGCAAGAACAAGTATTAAAAGTGCGATTGTCGCTCTGTAGCTCATCTGCTTTAACGATCTTGCCTGCATATTTTCAGCCCCTTTCACATAAATTTTATGCCGAAAATTCGGCATTAAGATACAACAACGAGAGTTAAGAACATTTACTTAACCCTCGTTGTAATTTTATTTGATTATCTGCTCATATATTCCATAATCTTGGAATAAAGCGATGTCGAATTCGCATTGAGTGTTCTCGCACCGGAAACCGTTACCTTGTCAGCTCCTGAAAGGTCAATGTATTCTATTTGATAGCTTTCCATCTTAACCATACCGAGATTTGTCTGAGCGTATTCTTCAACGTTTTTAAGAGAAATCATAGAGTCAAGCTGCATATTAAGTCTGACGTTTTCGCTCTGTGCGGTTGTGATTTTAGTCTCCGCCGCAGAAATCTGTCTGTCAAGCTCATCAACCTTAATTCTTCCGTAAAGCAATGCGGAAAGCATTGAAAGCAGGAAAACCGAAATCGCAATTATCTTTGCGCTCTGTAATGCGCTTGCGTGCATTTCCTTCTTAACTTGATTTAAGGTCTTTTTCGGCTTATTGACAAGCTCTATTTTAGGCTTGTCCGCAACCGGAACAGCAGTTGTTTCTATTTTACGGGCAGCGTTTCTCTCATATGAGCCCTGCTTCGGCTCAAACATCGAAAAATCAATGCCGTCATACATATTATAATTTCTGTTCGCCATGATACGCTTCCCTTCCTCAATCCCTGATTTTTTCTATCGAGCGTAATCTTGCACTGTGAGAGCGTGAGTTATTTGAAAGTTCCTCCTCGCTCGGTGCAAGACCCTTTATTGTAACCTTGCCTCTCGGTGTTTTTCCGCACACACAAATCGGAAATTCCTTAGGGCAGGTGCAGCCTTGTGCAAATGAATTAAATCTCTGTTTTACCATTCTGTCCTCTAACGAATGGAATGTAATTATTGAAAGTATTCCGCCGACCTTTAAGCAATCAAACATATCGTCAAGCGCCGTATTGAGCTGGTCAAGCTCGCCGTTTACTTCAATTCTCAACGCTTGAAACGTTCGCCTTGCAGGGTGTGAATCTCTCATTGCCTTTTGAGGCATTGAGCTTTTGATAATATCTATAAGCTCAAACGTGGTTTCAATTTCTTTTTTCTCTCTCGCAGCCACAATATTGTTAGCAATACGGTTTGCATATTTCTCTTCGCCGTAATCACGGAGAATTCTCGTAAGCTCGCCCACCGAAAGAGTATTAACTAAATCCTTGGCGCTTGTTCCCTGCTTGCTCATTCGCATATCAAGCGGAGCGTCCTTGTGAAAGGAAAAGCCCCTCTCCGCCTCGTCAAGCTGAAAAGAACTGACGCCGAGATCCGCTATAATTCCGTCGGCTCTTTCTCCGTTCAGAATTTCTTTTATGTTGTTGAACGTATTGTGCACCACAGTTACCTGCGGATAAATTCCCAATCTTTCATTCAAGACCTTAATAGCGTCGGGGTCTCTGTCGATTGAAATAAGTCTGCCCGTTGTAAGCTTCTCGGCAATCGCTCTCGAATGACCTCCGCCGCCTGCGGTACAGTCAACATACAGTCCGTCGGGCTTTATGTTAAGAGAGTCAATAGTCTCATTAAACAAAACGGGAATATGTGAAAATTCCATATTGTTACTCCCGTCAGTTTATAATGCTCGGAAATCTCTTGTACGAAGCATTGATCTGTTCCATTTCCTTGTCGTACTTTTCAGCGTCCCAAATTTCAATTCTTGTACCGACGCCGACAACCGCAACGTCCTTTTTAAGACCTGCACCCTCGCAGAACGACGCTTTAACGGTTATTCTTCCCTGCTTATCGGGCTCAACCGAAATAACATTCGAGAAGAAGAAGCGCTGCCAATCGGCATCTCCGCTTTCCTCGACGATCTTGCTTTTCTTCTCCCACTCCTCTTCGCCGTAAACGGCAATGCACGGTAAGCTTTCATCATAGTAGAGATAAAAGCTGTCGCCGAGCTTAGCTCTGAACTTCGCAGGAATGAACAGACGTTTCTTTGAATCGATTGTATGCTTGTAACTGTTTGAAAAAGACATCGTCCGTTCCTCCTTCCTTCGATAGTCAAAACCGTGGGATTTTGCCCCTTTTTTATGGAATTACTATGCAATTATCCACCACATTGATTACATTATACTTTTATTTACTAAAAAAATCAAGTGTTTTTACCGATTTTTTAACGACAAAAGGCGTACTTTTACAGGTAATTTTTACCGAAATTTTCAAAATGTTTTTGTGCAATAAGCACATATAGCGAAACAGCTTTGTTTCAGTCTGCTGTTTTCATGATAAAAAAATCCCCCACCGAGCACCACCAAAGCACCCGTGGGGGAAAATCCCACTGTAAATGCATAAAAAAGCCGAAAAGCACATATAAAACGTGCTTTTCGGCTTATGCTTATATTTTATTGAATTTTAGCTGTCAAGGAACTGACTGTCAATTATGCCCGAAACAAATTCCTTTATATAGGAAACGCTGAATTTTGAGTCCTTGAGCCTGCCCGACTGCCTTTTAGCAAGGTCGTCGTTGTATTGAGAAAGCTTGAAAATCTGAACGTCGTGGCTGCCGTTTACATAATGGGTTACGATAGGCTCAAATTTTACGTCGCTTACGGTAAGCTTACCCGTATTGAAATCCTTTGTGACGGTGTACCGGAGCATACCGCCCACCACCCTTGCAGGTGTGTTCTGCTGAGAAATGAAGTTTCCGAGCGAATAAGCCACAAGTGTCCTTGTTCCGTCCGCCTTTTCAATGAATTCAACAGGCTGTATGACGTGGGGATGGTGTCCGATTATAACATCCGCTCCCCAATTAGCCATCTTAGAAGCCAAGTCCTTTTGTGCTTGAGTGGGCGTTGTCTGATACTCGTTGCCCCAATGTATGTTGACAAGCACCATATCGCAGCTTTCTTTAGCGTTCTTAATTTTTCTTTCTATTATATCCTCGTCGGCAGAATAGATGATTTTAAGCTCGCTGTCCTTAGGAAGCGAAAGCCCGTTCGTGTATTGAGTGACACCTACAAGACCGATTTTCAAGCCGTTCGACTCTATGTATTCGACCCTGTTGAGATCCTCCTCGTTCTTATATGCGCCAGTTCTGACAACGCCGTCAACGCTGTCCCAATAATCAATAGCCTCCGAAAGACCCTTTGCGCCCTTGTCGATCATATGATTATTTGCCATTGCGATAACGTCAAAGCCTATTTTCGCAATTTCATCTCCGACCTCATGCGGAGAATTGAAAAGCGGATAGCCCGACGGTTTATTGCTTTTTGAAATAATCGTTTCCTGATTTATCGTCGCAACGTCAGCAGCCGCAACGTCGGGCGCTATATTCTTATAGCAATACGAAAAATCGTAACCGTTACCGCCTGCGCGCTTGTTTGCTTGCTGATAAATTCCGTCGTGAATTAAATTGTCGCCGACAGATAAAAAGCTTACGCTGACCGTAGGCAAAGGCTCGGTCGTTGTTTCTGCAGGCGTTGAGGTGTCAACGGGTGCTTCAACGGGCACAGAGCCGTCTCCCGTCTTGGTCGCAAGCAAAACACCTATGCCGCACAGCAGCACCATTGTCAAAATGATTGACAGAAATACTTTTACTTCCCTTTTAGCCATTTTCCCTCTCCGTTATTATTTATTTAACGAACTTTTCCTTGTATCTCTTTATTGAATCGTCGATTATATCAACTGCCGAGAGCACACCCTTGACCTCATCAATGTCCGTCGTCTTATTTTCAAGAGTTTTGTAAACCGTGAAAAAGTGCTTCATTTCCTGAAAAATATGAGCAGGCAGCTGTGAAATGTCCTTATACTCGTTATATGTCGGGTCGTCAAACGGAATTGCGATAATCTTATAGTCCGCCGCACCGTTATCGAACATTGAAATAACGCCTATCGGATAGCATTTTACAAGTGCCATAGGCTCAATCTGCTCAGAGCAAAGCACAAGCACGTCAAGCGGGTCATTGTCCTCCGCATATGTTCTCGGAATAAAGCCGTAGTTTGCAGGATAGTGGGTCGAGGTGTAAAGAACTCTGTCAAGCCTTAACATACCTGTTTCCTTATCAAGCTCGTATTTCATCTTGCTGCCCTTGCTGATTTCAATTACAGCGTCAAAGGCTTTTCTTGTTATTCTCTCGGGATTTATATCGTGCCAAATGTTCATTTTGTTACTCCTTTATGCTCCTCAATAAGTCTGTTTCTGACCCTCCAAAGCTCCTTTGAGAGGTCAACGTAATATTTGTGTGGGTTTTCAAACCTCTTAACCTCATCCCAAAGCGTATCGATCTGTCCCGAGCAATACTCTCTTATCTCGTTAAGGCTCGGCTCGTCATAAACACATTCGCCCTGCTTAAAAATCGGAACAAGCAACGGTCTTGCGACAAATCGCTCAATATCCTTACGCTTCCAAGTAAAATCGGGGTCGAAAAGCGTATATGGTTTCCCGTCATCCACCGTCTCTCCGTCAAGCGTTAAAACGTCGGCAATAGCCTTGCCCGACTCCGTATCAAACAGTCTGTAAACAGATTTTGACGACGGAATGGTTATCTTACTGACATTTTCGGAAAGGTTGATTTTCGGTATAATTTCTCCGTCCTTTTCAACCGCACAGAGTTTATACACTCCGCCGAAAAGCGGTGAAGTTGCGGAGGTGATAAGCCTCTCGCCGACAATAAAGCAGTCAACCTTTGCCCCCTGTGATACCATATCGCCGATAAGGTATTCGTCAAGCGAGTTCGACGCCATAATATCGCAATCGGGGAAGCCCGCTTCGTCAAGCATTTTCCTTGCACGCTTTGAAAGATAGGTTATATCGCCCGAGTCTATTCTGATGGAATTGGGTCGCTTGCCCATTGGAACAAGCACGTCATTGAATGCTTTAATCGCATTCGGAATACCTGAACGAATAGTATCGTATGTATCGACAACCACCGTGCAATCGTCGGGATAACGGCGTGCATACTCACAGAACGCCTCATATTCAGAGTCAAACATTTGCACCCAGCTGTGTATCATTGTATTGACGCTCGGAATACCAAACAACTTTTGCGGAATAATTCCCGAGGTCAATGAGCAACCGCCGATATAAGCCGCCCTTGCGCCTAAAACAGCCTGCGAAAAGCCCTGCGCTCTCCTTGTGCCGTACTCGGCAACGGTAGTCGAGTGTGAAGCACGAACAAGTCTGTTCGCTTTGGTTGCAATTAAGCTCTGCTGATTGATAAACATAAGCAATGCCGTTTCGATAAGCTGAGCCTCCACAACAGGACCTCTTACCTTAACTATCGGCTCATTCGGGAATATCGGTGTTCCCTCCGGTATCGCCCACACGTCACAGGTGAATTTGAAATCCTTGAGATAATCGCAAAAAGCGTCGCTTATCCCCTGTTCCCTTAAAAAGTCAATATCCTCTTTAGTGAAATATATGTTTTTAAGGTATTCTATAACCTGCGAAAGACCTGCCATAATCGCAAAGCCGCCCTTGTCGGGTACTTTTCTGAAAAACAGGTCAAAATACGCAACGGTATCCTTGACGGGACTGTTGAAATAGCCGTCCGCCGTTGTAAATTCATACAACTCCGTAAGCATTGAAATATTATTTAATCCGTTTAACGAGTCCATAAGCTCACCTCTTTGCTAATTTTATCACAATTTTTTGTCTATGGCAATTAAATTTGATTGAAATATATATGTATTTATACTATAATACAGTAAATTTATAAGTTTAGGAAGTGAAACGGAAATGCTCGGTATAATAATCTCCTGCGTAGCGGCTTTTGCAATATTCTTGACAATATCCTATGCCTTCGGCTTTTATAAAACCGAATACAACCCGTCAAAGCTTTCTCATAATATAGTTATATTTTTAAGCTTAGGCATTTTGATAGCAGGCGCAACGGTAATTTACAGCTTTCTCGCAAAGGACAATTTCGTCTATCCTTATTTACGCCCGTTAAAAAGTATGAATGCTTACGAGCAACAGTTTGACGCATTCTTAAAGGGTCAGCTGAACATTGACGTTGTTCCCGACCTCCGGCTTTCTATAATGTCAAATCCTTATGACGAAAGCGCCAGAAGGACAGAGGGATTTTTTTATCTTTGGGACAGAGCATATTTTGACGGTAAGTATTATTCCTATTTCGGCATTGCGCCTATACTTTTAATATATTATCCGTTTTATCTCTTAACAAAGACCGTCCCCGAGGCTAACACCGTATGCTATATTTTAACGGTATTATCCGCAATCGCAATAGCGTTTCTTGTCATAAAGCTTCAAGAGATATTTGTGAAAAAGCCTAATTTTATAATGCTTATCCTTTCAATTTTTGCTTGTGAGCTCGGAAGCTTAATTTATATGGTGCAGGCAAGCGCAGATATGTATTACACCGCCGTTGCAAGCGGAATACTTTTCCTGTCGCTGTTTTTGCTTTGTACATTTTCGGCATATGCAAGCAAAAAGAACGGCAAAAGAGCTCTGCTTTTCGCATTGTCGGGCATTTCACTCGTATTCCTTGTGATGTCACGTCCAAATCTTGCGATTTATTTCCTGTTAGCCGTTCCGATTTATATTAAAACAGTTTTCGGCAAGGAATTTAAGCTATCGGAGAAAATATGCCAGGTGCTTGCGTTCGCCGTGCCGACCGTTATCGGTGCTGTCGGAATTATGTGGTACAATTACGCCCGCTTCGGCTCGGTTTTTGAATTCGGTGCAAAATATCAGCTGACCGTTCACGATGTTTCGGAATATTCAATCACATTGCTTTTGTTCCTGCCGGCTTTGAAATATTATTTCCTTCAGCCTCCCATCTTTTTGAGTAAAGCGCCGTATTTCGATATACCGTTTTCCCCGCTTAAAAATTTTCCGGGGTATGTGTATATGACCTCAACCGTCGGTGTAATGGCGTTCCCGTCAAACTGGGCAATAGCAATTTCTCCGCTTCTCATAACCAAAAAAGCCGATAAAACAAAGCTTTCAATATTCATTTTGAGCATTGTATCGGTAGTCGGCTTAGCTTTCACGGATATGTGCCTTGCAGGCGTAAACATACGGTATCTTGCCGATATTGCGCTCGTTACAGTGCTTATTTCAACAACGGTAATCTCAAAATTCGTAAGCCTTGAAAAAGGGTCAAGTCGAAGCTTAGAATTTGCAATTTATGCCGTTTCGTGCTTTCTTTTACTGCTTACAATATTGATAGGCTTGTTCCTCGTTTTCATAAATGAAAGAAATAATTTACTAAATCTCATTTATGATTAAAAAATGTGTTGACATTTGAGCTTTCCCGTTGTATAATATCTTTCGCAGTTGAGAAAGCTCAACAATAAATAGCGGTATTGTGTAACGGTAGCACAGCGGACTCTGACTCCGTATGTTGAGGTTCGAATCCTTATACCGCTGCCATAAAAGGGTAACAAAAAAGATGCCCATGAAAAAGCCTTGATTTTCCAAGGCTTTTTTGCTTTTCATGGAAAAATTTCAAAAGATAGTTTTATAGATGCCAAACGGCAAAAATCCCATTCATACAGGACTTGAACCTCCGTGCAACAGAATATCAATAAAACCAGGCAGATAGAAATCAAAAAATCTATCTGCCTTTTTTCATATATATACATAGCCAATCGTTTGAAACATAACGGTTGGCTTTTTTTATTTACAAAAACAAAATGCGGGGTGATTTGAAATATGGTTGTAAAAAAGCACGTCAAATTTAATCAATTTTAAGTAAGGAAGGAAAAAAGAAATATGAACAAATTTAAAGAAAAAGAACGCTTTGTACAGTGTATGAAGGACACCTATCCCCCCGGGACAAGATTAGTAATGCTCAGTATGGATGATCCCTATGCTCCGATACCGAGCGGAATGAGAGGAACAGTTGAGCATGTTGACGATGCCGCACAAATTCATATGCGCTGGGATAACGGCAGAACTCTTGCCATCATTCCCGAAGAGGATGATTTCCGCAAATTGACAGCAGAAGAATTGGCAGAAGAAAATGAAGATATGGACGAGGACAATGCTCCTGTCATGGGAATGTGAGGGGCGGCGAAAATTATATAAATAAAGGCAGTCGGATTTGCTATGTCAATCCGATTTTTTGATATGTTCGCAGGAATCGGCGGTTTCCGTTCGGGGCTTGAAGCTGTCGGCGGCTTTGAATGCATCGGTCACTGCGAGATAGATAAATATGCAAATCAGGCATACAACGCCATATATGAACCGAAAGGAGAATTGTACTTTGAAGATGCAAGAAAAATCAACCCGAAAGACTTGCCTAATATCGACCTTATTTGCGCGGGCTTTCCCTGTCAGAGTTTTTCAATCGCAGGTTTGCGAAAAGGATTTAAAGATGACGCAAGAGGCACTCTCTTTTTTGAGATCGCCCGAATTGCCGCCGTTAAAAGACCATCATTTCTGCTTCTTGAAAATGTTCCCGGCTTGCTTTCGCATGACAAAGGCAGGACTTTTGCGACAATCCTCAGTACGCTGGATGAATTGGGGTACGATGTCACATGGCAAGTGCTTAACAGCAAGAATTTCGGAGTCCCCCAATCCCGAAAGAGAGTGTATATTATCGGATATCTTAGAAGCAGATGTATCGGAGAAATATTATCTTTCACAGAAGCAAATAGAACGCCTGTTATTCAAGTTATCCCCGGAACACAGGGAGAGCGTGTGTACTCAGACTGCGGAGTCGGAATTACCTTAACAAGCGGCGCAGGCGGTTTCGGCGGTAAATGCGGTCTGTATGAAGTCGGGCTGCCTGTCAAAGTAAAAACAAAGGCGAGATATCAGATAGCACATCCAGGCGATAGCATTGATCTTGCCTATCCAAGCCTTAATTCAAGGCGCGGCAGAGTCGGTGATAATATTGCGCATACCGTAACGCCCGGAAATACACAAGGGTACTTTTTCATTGATATGAACGAGGATACAAAACTGACGGATACAGCACGCTGCATTACTGCAAGACAGGATAGCGGTATAAGCAAACACAAGGGCGAACATTCCGGTGTCTTTATAGCATCCGAACCGAGAGCTATTTTTACACCGGACAAAGAAAATATTCGGCAGCAAGGCCGAAGAATCAAAGAGCCGAATGAGCCTATGTTTACGCTTACTGTTCAGGACCGACACGGTGTTGTCCGTTACGGCAGAGTGCGTAAGCTTACGCCGAAAGAATGCTGGCGTTTGCAGGGTTTTACCGATGAACAATTTAATAAAGCACAAGCCACCGGACTCAAAGACGGACGGCTTTACAAAATGGCAGGCAATGCGGTAAGCGTTCCTGTCATTTCTGCTTTAGGCCAGAAAATTAAAGAAATATATTACGAACAGGAGTGAAAATAAATGCCGAATCATATAAAAAACATTATCACATTAAAAGGTGATGAACAGAAAATCCGTGAAATGCTTGAAGAAATTCAGTATGATGAATTGGGACTTGGCACGGTGGATTTTAACAAGATTATCCCGATGCCCGAGTCGCTGAATGTGGAAAGCGGTTCCCGTACAGATAAGGGTATTGAAATGGTTAAGACCTATCTTGAAAATATGCCCGAAGAACAGAGCGACAAGGAAGGCACCTATGATGAGTTCTTTGAGGATTTACGCAGTCACAGCGCAGAAATATCCGATGAAGAAGAAAAGAAAATCTGGAATATCGGTGTTACGGCAGTAGAAAATCTTCATAGGTGCGGCGCTCCCACTTGGTACGAATGGTGCACCAACAACTGGGGTACGAAATGGAATGCCTACGGTTATGATGAAGGCACGGATTATAGTGCAAGTGGTAATTTACACTTTCAGACAGCTTGGTCTGCTCCGCATCCCGTTATCAAAAAATTAGCCCAAATGTATCCCGATATTATCTTTGAGCATGAGTGGGCAGACGAAGATATCGGCGTAAATTGTGGGCGAAAGTGTTACAGCAACGGTGAATGTACCGAGGAATATTATCCCGAAAGTGAAATAGAAGCGACTGAATTTGCTTTTCGTGTCTGGGATTACGATCCTTCAGATTATGACTTAATGCTGAACAAAACGGAAACCGCATATATCAATATCGAAAATGATGAATATGACTTGATTTCGCTTTTTGGCAAGCCTGCTCTGTTTACAAACGAAAGATTAACCGATGCGGATATTCCGAAAGGTTTGTTCTGCTATCATCTTTGTGAGGGTGATGACGGAAGATTTGCTACGATTGAGGCGAAGGTCACAGTCAATCACGCAGGCACTGTCATTACCGATGAACCGATAGATTTCGGCGAACAGGGATATATATCCTTTACCGAAGATACTGCGCCGAATTTTATGGGTGAAGAGATGACATTCGGAGAATATATGCAAGGCGAATTTGAAGAAACGCAGGGTGAATCACAGCAAAGCGGAGGTGTGCAGTTATGAGTGTTAAAAAAATTCGAGCAGAAGAACTCCGCAGAATGAACGGTCAGGAAGGACTCATTTTGCAAGGCTGCGGCGGCGAGCTTCAGGACTGGGTAGACGGAATAAACGATATGCTCATAAAGTCGGATATTTTGTTTGACGGCACAAAATTCAAAGCAGAAAACTGTCTTGCATTTGAAAACGAAGGTCTCACCAATCTTTTGTTCCCGTTCTCAGAAGATGTAAAACTTAATATGGGAAAGCTCGCTATGTGGAGATTGCAGACGCACAGCAATTTCGGCGGCAAATAGCTTTCCGATTATGTTGACAACAGGCTCGGCGGGTTTATACCTGAAAAAGCATCGGAACAGAAAAAGCCCGACTGCAAGCTGATCGGCGAGGACGGCAATATATTCAATCTTATGGGAATTGCTTCGAAAATATTGCGTCAAAACGGCATGGCAGAGGAAGCAGTCGAAATGCGTGACCGTATTCGTGCTTCGGGAAGTTATGACGAAGCTCTGTGCATTATCGGCGAGTATGTCAATATTACGGGCGGCGATGATTTGGATGAATGCGAAGACGAATCTATGGAATTCGGAGGTATGTAAAATGGCGATAGCAATGCTGATTATCGGTCTGATACTCGGAGGCTGTATTACAACTATACTTCTTTGCTGTTTTCAGATAAACCGAGTCAACTATTACGAACAGACCATTAAAAGCCTAAAAGAAAAACTGAATAAAGAATAAAAACTATCGGCGGTATCAATCGTTTCAGAGCAAACGGTTGATACCGCTTTTTTTATTGTTCCGAAACGGTTGTGCCGCCTTGTGTGAAAGCGAGGTGATCACCATAAAAACCCCTGTATCACGGGTAGGCAACAAAACTGCCATACTCCATATTCTCTACGCGCTGTTTCCTTTGAACTACGGAAGATTTGTTGATGTGTTCGGCGGTTCGGGAAGCGTGCTGCTCGGCAATCCCGAAATCTGTCCGTTTGAGGTGTATAACGACTTTGACAGGAATTTAGCCAATCTGTTCCGCTGTATGAAAGAAAGAACAATGGCGACCATTCGGGAGCTTGGCTTCTGTCACTTAAACTCCCGTGAAGATTTTATTGCCGTCCGCCGTTTCTTTGAAAACGAGCAGTTTGACGATAAATATCTGCCTGAAGAATTACGGCTTACAGAAGCCCTGTTCCCTCCTCCCGAAGCAAAAGAACTCAAAGAAATACGGAAAAGGATTACCGCAGATTACGATATACGCAGAGCCGCTATGTTCTTAAAACTTCTGCGTTTCAGTTATTCGAGCAGCGGAAAATCTTATGCCTCACAGCCTTTTGATTTGCGCAGACTGTTCGGCTTGATTTCGCAGTTGCAAGAGCGTATGGCAAATGTCGTTGTGGAAAATCAGGACTTTGAAACACTCATTAAACATTATGACAGACCTGACACGTTTTTCTATCTCGATCCCCCGTATTTCTCCACTGAGGATATGTATGAGGTTGGATTCGGGTGGGAGGACCATGTAAGGCTTCGGGATACGCTGAAAAGCATAAAAGGCAAATTTTTACTGTCATACAACGACTGTGAGGAAATCCGCAAGTTGTATAACGGCTTTTCGGTGTTTGACTTTGCTCGCACACATTCGATGGCGCAGCGTTATGAGGCAGGCAAGGAATTCAAGGAACTGCTTATAGGGAATTACGATTTGTATGAACGGGAAAAAGCAAAGCCGCAGCAATTAACGCTCTTTGAAATAGAGTGTGAAAATGCAAATTTTGATTACGAAAAAATTTTAAAGGAGTGCATCATATGCAAGACACAAAAATGAACACAGGCGAATATATCCTCTTTTCCGTACCCGTTGATATGCTTGAAGAAGCGGGTATCGGAGAAGAAAGCGTTGTTCAGATGAGTGCAGGTAACGGCAAAATCATTATTAATACAGTAAAAGATACAGAAGATTTTATCTGCGACAGCGACTGCGAACAATGCCCTATGAGTGAAACAGACTGTGATGAGAATTGTGAAAGCTGTCCCTGTTATGGCAGCTGTGACGAAAGAGAGGAATTTTGAATGATGCAAATGCTTCGTATTCTCGGTAAACGCGGAAGAATCACAATTCCTTATGAAATCAGACAGCGTGTAGGGTTTAAGTATAACGATGTATTATCGTTTACCGAAACAGCGGACGGCAGGTCGGTTGTTGTAAGGCGAGAGAAAATATGTGATAACTGTAAAGGAGCGCAACCTGTTGTCAGAAATGACGAGGTTACGCTCTTTGATTTTCTGAATAACCTCTCACCCGAACAGCAAAGAGCCGCTTTGGTGCATCTGTCGGTCATGTGGACTGAAAACCAAAATATACAACAAGGCGGTGAATTAAATGGCTAAAAAATTAACCGTTGTAATGGTCGAACCGCACAAAGCGCCGTATGTAACGAAAATTGATGACGAATTATCTGCTCTGCAAAAAGCTGTCGGCGGATATATTGAGGTTGTGGGAAACAGTGACGGAACGCTCATAATTTGCAATGAAGAAGGTAAATTGCAGGGCTTAGAGGGCAACCGCAGAATCAGGGACGGTGCAAGCGTTATTGCAGGTACATTTTTTGTTGTGGGTGATGACGGTGAAAACTTCAGATCATTAACCGAGAGCGAGGTGGTGAAATATATGGACAGGTTCAAAGAAATTGAAGATATCAGTCAGGACGAGGTGAAATCCGATATGGGTATCACCTTTATTTCAATGTAACAGGAGGGAAAATATTATGGCAAAGAAAAAAGAACAAAAGAAAGCACTTCCGAATATCACGGCGAGAATTGACCGTCTTGTGGAGCAGGACGATTCGAGCGTTAAAGCCTATGCATCGGTCAATATCGGCGGTGCGTTTGCAGTTCACGGTATTAAGGTAATTGATTCGGTTAAAGGTATTTTCGTGTCCATGCCATCCAACAGTTACAAAAAAGACGGAAAAGTTGAATACAGCGATATCTGCCACCCGATTACAGCTGAGGCTCGTAATGAGTTGATTGAGAAGGTCACAGAAGCATACGAAATGAAACTCGGCGAGGAACAGGATATGGATAATATTTCCGAAGATGAAGCCCAAACAGCAGATATTCAGCCGTCTATGTGAAAAATATATATTTCTTAAAAAATTGTCTGGACTTTTGAAAAATTGTCGGTATCCTTGTGGTTGAGGTGATTCACTATGAAAGAAAAAATCTTATCTGCTCTCCTTAGCGTTGTCATCTTGTTAAGCCTCACGGGATGCGGAAATCAGGAACAAATAAAAGCCAACGAATCCGACAGGTCGAGTCAGACGGATTTGACAGATATATTATCGAACAATGATACGAGCGATAATGTCAATGCCGAATCCGTTGATACAGTTAAGCCCGATTCAATGGCTGAAACCGAACCCGAAGGAACAACAGAAAAAGATAATCAGAATTCTTTCACAATGAATGCCAATAACAATAACCAAAAGCCAAAAGTTTCTGATCCGTCAGCAGCGAAACCGCAGGCTCATGAACAGACGGTAACATCTCAGCCGCGTAATCCTGCGGGAACAGACAAGCCTGCGGAAGCCCCCACACAAAAGCAAACAGAACCCTCTGCTCCGACTAAGCCTGTAGAAAAGCCAACAACAACCAAGCCAACGGAGCCGGAGTTTGATATCAACTATTGGATATCCTTCGCACAAAACTATGCCAAAAGCGTAGGCTTACGGCTTGAAAGCTCGGCTGTTGACTGTTGGGATAACCCGATACCCGCAAACGTAAAATGCAAATATCTCAAACGGGATATAAAAAGCAGGCTCAACCGCTATGCAAAAGATGAAGATATAACGGACGTGTGGATATGGGCAGAGAAAGTCTCGGATAATTCTTATGAAATATATATAGGCTATGCATAAAACAAAAATATATAAACTCGGCGCATCGTAGAAATACGGTGCGTTTTTTATTCGGAAAGGATGAAAATCAATGATAAAAAGAGGTCTTACAAAATGCCTGTCTTTGCTTTTGGCATTGACGGTTATTTTCTCGAATTTCTTCTCACTCGGAGCAGTTACTGCTTATGCTGCCGTCGGCGAAAAAGCTGACATATACATGGTTCAGTTTCCGAGAGGAAATGACGTCAACCGTTCGGGCTGGGGACACGGTGCTTTGCAATATATGAACGGCTGGAATACAGGCGGAGCATCAAATACAATGGCTCTTCGCGCTATAGGTTCATATACTGGTAAAATATGCTACTGCATTGAACCCGGAACAGGACAGCATACGGGCGATACCCTTACACAAAAGGATGAAAACTTTTGGAACAATTTCCCGCCTGAATACAACCGAACAATCGACGGTGATCAAATAAAGATATTTATCGGCAGAATTTTGCAGTACGGCTATACAGGGAATCTTTCAACTGAGTGGAAAACACAGGACGCCGCAGGTGCTGACAAACTCTCCTTTGCAATAGCCACTCAGCTGTTAATTTGGGAAACAATAGTCGGCGAACGAGATGAAAATTTTAGCCTTGTTGATACAGGAAACTGTGACAGAGTATTGGACTCTATTAGAGAAAACAATCCGATACGCAGTCAAATCTTAAATCACTATTCGGATATCGAAAAAGCTGTTCAAAATCATACGAAAGTACCTTCCTTCTGTGCAAGGTCAGCAGGGAAGGCAAAAACCATTGAAATGCAATGGGACGGCAACCAGTATGTCTCTGTTCTCACCGATTCAAACTATGCATTGTCAAACTATTCGTTTCATTCCAATGTGCCGTCTGTGTCCTTTACTGTAAACGGTAACGAGTTGACAGTAACATCTAAGACAGCGCCTAAAGAAGAAATTACGGTTACAGCCGAAAAGAACGGCTCACAGAGAAAAGGCTTAATCACTTGGACTGACGGCATATATCTGCCCGGCAAAGGCTCACAGGACACGGTGACCTATGCACAATCCGTTAACGATCCTGTGAAAGCGTATGTGAAAATCAATGTTTCTTACGGCTCTGCCAAAATTGTAAAGACATCTGAGGACGGCAAGGTTGATGGCATTTCGTTTCGTGTTCAGGGTAGCGGTATTAACAAAACCGTCAAGACAGCAAACGGCGGTCAGATTCAGATTGATAACCTTATGCCCGGTGTTTACACTGTTACAGAGCAAACAGAAAACAAATATGAACCGCAGGAAATCCGACGTGTAACAGTGGTTTCAGGACAAACGGCTACAGTTAATTTTAACAATAAGCTGAAACGAGGCAATCTTACAGTTATCAAGACAAGCGAGGACGGACTGAACGAGGGCGTAAAATTTCACTTGTTCGGAACTTCTTTGTCCGGTCTTGCCGTAGATGAATATGCTGTTGCAGATAAAAGCGGCAAGGCATATTTTAAAGATGTTCTGATAGGTTCAGGATATACCCTTGAAGAAACCGACACAGCCGTTCGCTATGTTGTTCCCGAAAAGCAGACGGCAGAAATTGAATGGAATAAGGTAACGGAAAAATCTTTTCACAATATCCTTAAAAAGTGGCAGTTAACTGTTACAAAGAGCGATAATGGAAACGGCACACCGCAGGGCGACGCTTCTCTTGCAGGCGCAAAATACGGCGTTTACAAAGGTGAACAGCTGATTGACACCTATATCACTGACAGTAACGGACAGTTCACTACCAAATATTACGTCTGTGATTCGGATTGGACTTTGCGTGAGCTCACGCCGAGTGAAGGATATCTTGTCAACACGGAAATCCTACACATCGGCGCAGAAGCGAAGCTCTACACTGTGGAATACAACAGCACGGCGCTCGACGCTCTTGAAACCGTACAGAAAGGAAAAATCGCTGTAATTAAGCACTGCGATGACGGCTCGACGCAGATCGAAACGCCCGAAAAAGGCGCTGAATTTGAAGTGTATCTCAAAAAGTCAGGTTCGTATGAGAATGCAAAGGAATCTGAGCGAGATATTCTCGTCTGCGATGAAAACGGCTTTGCACAGTCAAAAGATCTGCCCTACGGCATTTACACTGTCAAGCAGACAAAAGGCTGGGACGGAAAAGAAATGATGAAGCCGTTCGATGTGTTTATCAGTAAAAACGGCGAAACCTACCGTTATCTCATCAACAACGCAGTCTTTAAATCGCTTATTGAAATCGTAAAAAAGGATGCAGAAACAGGTAAAATCATTCCTGCTTCTGGTATTGGTTTTAAGGTAAGGAATACCGATACAGGCGAATATATCGTTCAGCACATCAATTATCCCACGCCGATAGATATCGACACTTACTACACCGACAGCACAGGTAAACTTATGCTTCCCGAAGCGCTTTCTTACGGCAATTACGAAATCGTTGAACAGAACACCTGTTACGGATATGTCCTTGACAGTACGCCTGTGCCGTTTAAGGTTGACGGAAGCAAGACCGTTGTAACCGTTGAAAAGCATAATATTGCGCAGAAAGGCACAATCACCGTGGCCAAGACCGGTGAGGTGTTCTCGACTGTTTCGCAGACAGACAGATTATGTCAGCCTGTGTATGAGACAAAAGACTTACAGGGTGCAGTTTATGAAATCACCGCCGCCGAGGATGTTTACACTTTGGACGGTACGCTCCGCTATGCAAAAGGCGCAGTTGTAGATGAAATCACGACAGAAAAAGACGGTAGAGCAACAAGCAAGCCTTTGTATCTCGGGAAATATGAAATCCGTGAAATCAAAGCTCCTTACGGTATGGTATTGAATGGTGAATCGCAAACCGTAGAACTGACCTATGCGGGACAGGAAATAAGCATAACCGAAACTTCTGCTGAGTTTTGCAACGAGCGTCAAAAGGCAGAAATCAGCCTTGCCAAAGTGTTAGCACAGGATGAGAAATTTGGAATCGGTATGAATAGTGAAATCCTTTCCGTGCAGTTCGGACTCTTTGCAGATGAAGATTTAAAAGCCGCAGACGGCTCGGTTATTCCTAAAGACAGTTTATTGGAAATTGTAAGCTGTGATGAAAACGGCAAAGCAGCTTTTAACACGGATATTCCCATAGGAGCAAAGCTGTATGTCAAGGAAATCAGTGCAGATATCCACTATCTCCTCTCGGATGAAAAATATCCCGTAATTTTTGAGTATGCGGGACAGGACGTGGCAACCGTTAATCTCTCTGTAAATAACGGAGAGCTGATTGAAAACAACCTCATCTACGGCACTGTAAAAGGTTTAAAAATTGACCGTGAAACAAAAGGAACTGTTGCAGGTGCATTGTTCGGACTGTTCCACGGTGATGAAACTGAATTTACGGAGGCAAACGCCGTTCTTACTGCAACATCAGATGAGAACGGCATTTTTGTTTTTGAAAATGTACCATTCGGTAATTGGACTGTAAAGGAATTACAGCCTGCCCCCAATTATCTTCCAAGTGATGATATTTACCGTATAACCGTTGCGAATAATAATCAGGTTATTGAAATCACAGCAGTCAATGACCGAATTCCCGAAATTACGCCCCCTATTCCCGATATTCCGCAAACAGGCGATGATAGCAATCTCGGCTTTTGGATCGGTCTTTCAGCCATTGCCCTGGGCGGTTTAATTGCTGCCTTGATTATAGGAATCAATCAGAAAAAGGATGATGAACGGTGAAAAAGGTGTATATCTGTTCTCCTCTCGGCGGTAACATTCAAGAAAACCTGAAAAAGGCGAAGCAATATGCACGGTATGCGCTTATTTGCGGTACGGCTCCGGTCGTACCGCATTTCTATGCCCTATGCCTGAATGATAATATTCCTAAAGAACGGGAAATCGGTATGGCGGCAGGGCTCAGTTTACTTTGGTTCTGTGATGAAATGTGGATTTTCGGCGATGAGGTAACCGAAAGTATGAAAGCTGAAATGCAGTTTTGTAAAAGTCTCAATATACCCGTCAGAAAGGTTCGGGACGATGAAATCAATAAAAAGATTGGAGAGAAAGCTCTATGAAAAAGAAACATTTAAAAATTCTGCTCTGTGCGCTTCTTTTAACGGTTATCGTTTCCATATTTTCGATGACCGCTTTTGCCGCAGGCGATGTGGCAAGTGCAATTGAAAGCACTTGGACAGCCGCACAGTCGCAGATAAAAACCGTAGTCAACAATGTCGTATTCCCTGTTGTAGATATGATTCTTGCAATTTTGTTTTTTGTAAAATTGGGAACTGCATATTTTGATTACCGCAAGCATGGACAGTTTGAATTCACAGCACCTGCCATATTGTTCGCCTGCCTTATTTTCACTCTTACAGCACCACTGTATATTTGGACTATTCTCTAACCAATTGAACATAGCTGTCCTGAAAATCAGGACAGCTGATCGGAGGTGAATCACTTGTTTGATTGGTTAGGCGATATTATCTCAGGTATCGGTGATTCTATCGGCAATGTCTTTGAAACGCTCGGGCAGCAGATATCCAATGTAATATGGAACGCTATGCTCCAGTGGTTTTATGAAACCATTTATGGTGCAGTTGCAGACTTTTTCACGATGATGGGCAATATGGGTGCAGATATCTTTGACCTTGATTGGGTAAAGGCAACGATAAAGTTATTTACGCTGTTTGGCTGGGCGCTTTTTGTTGCGGGTGTAGTCGTCGCCATATTTGATGTGGCGATTGAGTACCAATGCGGCAGAGCGAATATAAAGACTACAAGTATTAACATCTTAAAAGGCTTTTTTGCCTGTTCGCTTATTGGGATTGTGCCTGTAGAGCTGTATAAGTTCTGTATCAGTCTGCAAAACACATTTTCGCACGATCTGTCACGAATTTTTGCAGGAACGCAATCGCTTGATTTGGCAAGTCAAAGCATGAGTGTTCTTCAAGGCAGTTTTGAAGTATCAACACAAGTGAGTTTTAATCTGTTTAATTTGCTTGCACTTATAGCGTTTGCTTACTGCGTTATAAAGATATTCTTTGCGAATATCAAGCGAGGCGGAATTCTGCTCATACAAATGGCGGTAGGCTCACTGTATATGTTCTCTGTTCCGAGAGGATATTCGGACGGCTTTAATCAATGGATGAAACAGGTTGCAGCGATTTGTCTTACGGCATTTATGCAGACAACACTGCTGTTCTTAGGGCTTCTGACATTCCCTAACAATATGCTCTTAGGTCTCGGAATAATGCTTGCGGCAAACGAAGTTCCGAGAATCGCACAGCAGTTCGGACTTGACTCAAGCGTAAAGGTTAATATGATGAGCGTTGTCCATGCAACGACAACAGCGGTTAACCTTACACGCTCGGTAGCAAGAGCGACGGGAAAATAACAAACTTTCTGTAAAATATGAATTTTTCTCTTGATATTATTTCGGTATACCGATATAATAATAGAGAGGTGAATTGTATGATTATAGAAAGCTTGCTTAAAAAGAAAAACATGACTAAATACCGATTGGCTGTCGAAGCCGAAATCCCCCATGCTACACTCAATGATATTTGCAGCGGAAAGACGAAAATTGAAAAATGCTCCGCCGAAACAATATATAAATTAGCGGGCGTTCTCGGCGTACCGATGGAAATGCTGACTGAAAGCGGAATTCGGGAAACAGAACGCAAACACTCTTATGAATACGGTTTGCCCTCCTATTTACAGCACGATTTGGACGCATACAAAGAGGGAATAAAAAACAAATCCCCCATTCTTGACTGCCTGTGGGGCGAACTGTACGGGAGCATCAATATGGCGCAAATCACAGACGGTGTTATTACACCGGAGCATGCTGATTATCTGCGTCATAAATATTTATGAAAAGGAGTTCGGATATGAATCAAAAAATAGATTTTACAAATTGTCCACGTGTATTTGACCGTGCATTCAACGGTGCAAACGGAAAGAAAATAGCAATAGAGTATAACAGCAGACCGTATATGCTGAAATTTCCGCCTTCGGGGAACGGAAAGCCTACGGAACTGTCCTATACAAACAGCTGTATCAGCGAACACATCGCAAGCAGTATTTTTAACATGCTTGGCATTAAGGCACAGGAAACTCTGCTCGGTACTTTTACCGTAAACGGCAAGGATAAAATTGTTTGCGCCTGTCTTGATTTTACTGAGGACGACAAACAGTTTTATGATTTCTGCTCTATCAAGAATACCGTGTTGGATTCCGATTCAAACGGAAGCGGTACGGAACTTGATGATATTTTGGAAACCATTGAAAAACAGCAATATGTTGATCCTATTGTTTTGAAAGAGCATTTCTGGAATATGTTTGTTGCGGACGCTCTGCTCGGCAACTTTGACCGCCACAACGGTAACTGGGGGTTTTTATATGATTCGCATGGAAAAATCCGTGAAATTGCTCCGGTCTATGACTGCGGAAGCTGTCTGCTGCCGCAGGCTGATGATAAAGTAATGCAGGATGTGTTAACCGATGAAAATGCACTAAACCTGAGAATTTACAGATTTCCTACTTCTGCAATAAAACTGCACGGCAATAAGATTAATTATTATGATTTTTTGTCAGCTGCTGAATATGAAGACTGCAATCAGGCGGTAAAACGAATTTACGAACGAATTGATATGAATGAGATTAAGGCGTTTATTGACAGTGTCCCGTATATCTCCGATTTGCAAAAGGATTTTTATAAAGAATACATTTTGGCAAGAGCTGATTTGATCCTTCGTCCCGCATATGAAATGGCAGCAGAAACGCAGAATGAAACCGGACCGATAACGTCTATGTAATAGAATATTTTATACGAGCCATCGCTTTTCACAGCGGTGGCTTTTCCATTTTAGCGAGGTGATAACAAATGACACAATATTTATATCCCCAAAACTTAAAGGCCACTGCAAATCTGTGGCTTTGGAGTTTGAAAGATTTTTGTGTTTTAGGAATTGCCGCATTGTTATCCATAGTGATCTTAGTACAGACAAGAATAGCAATTCCCGCCGCCGTGACCTTGTGTTACGGCTTTTTAACTATTCGTATGGATGAAACAACGATGCTTGACTTTATCAAATATGCAGTAAGATATTTTATCAGCACACAACAAGAATACTACTGGAGGTGAGCAGGCTTATGATAAAAAAAGCAAAACAACAGAAAAAGAAAAAAGGACGCTCGGTTCAGGATTTAATCGGCGTTAAAGCATTTACAAAGTACGGGCTCGCCACAAATAAAGGCGAGCTTTTGTTTTATCTCGTAGCTCCGACAAACATCTCGGTGCTGTCCCATACAAATATCGAAATCAAAATCCGCCATCTGATGATGGTGTTGTCCTCAATTCCCGATATTGAAATCACCTGTACCGATTCAAGCGAGTGTTTCGATGATAACAAGTCATATTTACGGGAAAGATTATCGGAAGAACACAATCCTAAAGTCAGAAGGATTATTAAAAAGGATATAGATTTTCTTGATAATATTCAAATGGAAATGGCAACGGCAAGGCAATTTTTGTTTATTGCAAGGCTTAAAAATACAAAGGACAAGCAGACTTTTGATACAGCAAACCGTATTGAGAAGGTCATATCCGAGCAGGGTTTTGAAACACGCCGTATGAAGAAAAACGAAATCAAGCGCTTTCTTGCCCTGTACTTTGAGGCCAGTATGAACGGCGAGCAGATGCCCGACTCGGACGGCGAACAGTTTTTTGATTTTGACAAGGACGGTGAAAATGAATGATAAAGAAAAAGACGAAAGAACTCACACCCGAACAGATTGAAGAAATCCGCACAAAAGATTTCTTTGATATGATCCTACCCGGCACAGTCAAATTTCTGTTCGACCACTATATCATAGGCGACAGCTATCGCTGTGTATGGGCTGTAAGAGAATATCCGCCTACTACCGAAGAACAGGCAATTTTATCTCAGCTCGGTGACAGAAGCGGTGTTACGCTTCGCATTTATCACAGGCTTGTTGAAGCACAGGAACAGCGTAAAATCATTCAAAATGCTACACGCAGAAACAAGCTGAAATCAGGCGGCAATGATGTCAACGAAACGATTGAAGCCGAGGGAAATTTACAGGATGTTGTTGAGCTTCTCGCAACCTTAAGAAAAAACAAAGAACCCCTGCTCCACTGCTCTGTATTTATTGAATTAAAAGCCAAAAGCATGGACGCACTGAAAGAATTACAGAGCGAAATTGCAATGGAGCTTACTCGTTCAAAAATTTCAGTTGACAGACTGACGCTCCGTCAGAAAGAGGGATTTCTCTCTGTTCTGCCTGTGGGCGCAAATCAGTTCGGCACGCAGTATGAGCGTGTCCTGCCTGCAAGCTCGGTGGCAAATTTATATCCCTTTAACTTTTCTGGCAAGACCGATCCGCAGGGTGTATATATCGGTAGAGATAAATTCGGCACGAATATCCTTGTAGACTTTGACCGCAGAGCCGAAGACAAAACTACAAGCAATATCCTCATTCTCGGCAACAGCGGTCAAGGCAAAAGCTATCTCTTAAAGTTAGTCCTTACAAATATCCGTGAATCAGGCAAAAGCATAATCTGCCTTGACCCCGAAAGCGAATATGAAGAACTCTGTTCGGCTCTCGGCGGTTGCTATATCGACTTCCTGTCAGGCGAATATACCATCAATCCGCTTGAACCAAAGGCTTGGAATGAGCAGGCAGTACCTGCACCCAATTTGCGTACTCAAATTGATATAGAATCGAATGGAAACGCTCGCAACCAAGAAGGCTTTGTACCTGAAGCATTTAAGAAAGTGACAAGACTTAGCCAGCACATTGCTTTCCTAAAGGATTTCTTCCGCAGCTACAAGGACTTTTCCGATACACAGATTGATACGATTGAAATCCTACTCTCCAAGCTGTATGCCCGATTTGGAATTACGGACAGCACGGACTACAGCAAAATGAAGTCGACAGATTATCCGATTATGGAAGATTTCTACAAGCTGTGTAAAGAAGAATTTATGAGTTACGACAGCAATAGAAAATATCTCTATACCGAAGAAACACTTCAAGAAGTATGCCTCGGCATTCATTCAATGTGCGTAGGTGCGGAAAGCAAGTATTTCAACGGCCATACAAACATCACCGATGATGCATTTCTTGTATTCGGTGTAAAAGGCTTATTGGATACCAACAAGCGATTAAAAGACGCAATGTTGTTCAATATTCTCTCCTTCATGAGCAACCAACTTCTCGGCAAGGGAAATACGACGGCATCAATAGATGAACTCTATTTGTTCCTTACAAATATGACGGCAATCGAATATATCCGTAACGCTATGAAGCGTGTGCGTAAAAAAGATTCCTCGATCATTCTTGCAAGTCAGAATATGGAGGATTTTTTAATACCTTCTATCCGCGAGTTTACAAAGCCGTTATTTTCAATTCCGACGCATCAGTTTTTATTCAATGCAGGACAAATAAATCCGAAAGAATATATGGATGCTTTACAGGTTGAACCGAGCGAATTTGAACTGATTAAATATCCCGAACGCGGAACTTGTCTGTACCGATGCGGAAACGAACGGTATCTCTTACAGGTCATTGCTCCCGATTATAAATCTGCATTGTTCGGAAAAGCAGGTGGGCGATGAGCCATCGCGGGCAATTCGCACACTAAAATCAGTAAAGGGCGTTAGTATAGTTGCCTGCGCCTTTTGCTGTGCGAAAGGAGAAATATATTATGAGTGCAACTATAGCGGCAGCTCTCAAGAAGATTGCTGTATATATCCTCACGGATAAAAAAGCATTGAAAACTGCAGTTGGAATCATACTCGGAGTGATTATCATAATCATCATGCCTATCGTTGCCGTGGTTTCCTTTTTCAACGGCGATATCAATATTGACACCGATAGATTGCAAACAATGGTAGTTCAGAATTTGTCTGCAGAGGAAAAAGCTAAACTTCAATTCGTTGAAGATATTATGAACACCATTGATGATAAAATGACAGCCGCAGGTTTTAACGGCAGTGTAAAGGAAGCGCAGGTACTATATGTACTTGCGCTTTCTGATTTTTCTAACAATCCTGGTTTTGTTGATAAGCTTGTATCTTGTTTTGCTGAAAACCAAACAGATGAACAGTTAATCTCCGCTGTTAATTCTGCATTCGGCACACAGCTTACTGCCGAAGATTTCAGCACTGTCATGGGCAATATACGCTCTTTGCATATTGATACTTCCGACTATACCGATATTTCAACAAAAAACAATATCGATTTAGTAAAGTGGGGAATACACGCTCAGGAAAGCGGATGGGGTTATGTATACGGGACTTACGGTGCAGTGCTTGATAAATCTGTCTTTGAGTTTAAGAAAAATCAGTATCCCGATGAGGTCGGAAGTTATGCTGATTTCATTGAACAGAACTGGCTCGGCAGACGAACTGCCGATTGCGTTGGATTAATCAAAGGCTACGGTTGGTACGATGCAGAAAGCGGAAAGATCGATATCGGTGCAAACGGTATGCAGGATGTTTCGGCAAACGGAATGTTTCAGGTGGCAAGAGAAAAAGGCACGATTGATACTATCCCCGAAACTCCCGGACTTGCCGTATGGCACGAAGGCCACATCGGTATTTATATCGGTAACGGTGAAGTCATTGAAGCAATGGGTACACAGTATGGTGTTGTAAAAACGCAGCTGAAAAACGGCGGATGGACACACTGGCTGAAAATTCCGTATATCACCTATATCGAATAAAAGGAAAATGTTTAATATGAGAAATACAATGAAAGGAACGATACCGTTCGCAGAAAGTAGTTTTTATATAACTTTTTTTGCGACTTATGTATCGTATGGCAATTAAAATGTTAATTGATATACCGCTTAACAGAAAACAATCTAAAGCAGAACCCGAACACTGCAACATCGTCGATACAATTGAATTACCGTATCATGAATTTGAGTCATTCAGAAATAATCTTCTGAGTGACTATTCTTTTATATCCGAACACGCAGATGAAATGGGAACAGATCCATCAGGTGTCAGTCAGTGTTTACTTGTTTTGTGTGAGGATAAATCGGACGGAATTCTTGTGGAATCTTCAGGATACAACTACGCAAGATATTCCGCTTATGTTCCGAATGCCCGAACGCTCATTCAATTAGATCAACATCCATCGCTGAATGACTTTATAGATGAAATGTGCAGCCTTACAGATAAATATACACGCAAGGCTGTTGACGGACAGATTGACTGTAAGTACAGAATTAATTTTGATGAAGTACGAAACCTGTGTGTACCAAGCAAATTCAATCAAGATTTATTTATGCATATGCTTTCAGACAGAGATGAGATTAACGGTGTTGAATACTCTGACGATGGCTGTACGGTTACAGTTGCCGAACCGTATTTAAGACAGGAAGATGAACAGAGTCTGCGAATGTTAGACTCTGAGGATATTGAAATAATGTGTGCAAAGCATGTCTTATGGCTTCATGACGCAGGCGGCGAACAGGCTGATTTTTCAAAATGTTTGCTTAAGGATTTAGATTTGTCAGGCAAGAATCTAATCAATGCTGTTTTTGACGGTGCAAAGTTTATAAATACAAATCTTAGAAAAGCATCACTCTGCTTTTCTCTTTTTAACGAAACAAAATTTCAGAACTGTAATTGCATAGATATTGTTGCAGAAGAATCCGAATTCAAAAATGCCGAGTGTGTTGCCTGCAATTTTGACGGCGGTATTTTTACACACAGTGATTTCACAGGAGCCAAGTTTTACGACTGCACGATAAAAAACGGCAGCCTGCAAAATTGCTGTCTCGAAAGAATTAATATCGGCGATATGGAACTCGGTGATGTATATATGAGAGGTTGCAGTTATAACGAGCAGGAATGGTCGGATGAATCGCCCAGGCAAAACATTTCAATGTGAGGTGTAAAAAGTGAAGAAAACAACAATCAATATTTCCTACGACGAGGAAAAACTGAGTGCATTAAAAATGTATCTCGGACAGAAAGGCTCAAGCCTTGATGATGAACTTGTAAAAATGCTGGATACACTTTACGGCAAAACCGTTCCTGCAAGCGTTCGTGAGTTTATATCTATGAAATCAGAAAGCTATACAGTGACTTCAAAAATGAACAAGTCCGAAAAAACAACGTAGCCGCCTGTGAGCCACCGTGTCGCCCTGTGTGACGAGTGTGGGGACGAGGGCGGGAAAGTAACCGAATGCGAACGCATCGGCGAAATTCGGGCAATTTTCGGCGAGTGTTGCAGATGAGCAAAACACCGTTATTTTGCAGATGTTACAAGGTCGAAAATCAAGCAGGATAAAGGCTGTATGCCGCCGAGGAGCGGCAACTGCCGTTTTACACCAACCGGCAACGCCGTTCGGGAGTTTCAAAGTGTGTTACCGTTTACGCCTTGTGTAAAAGTTGGTATACCAATGTGCCGAAATCCGCCGATTTTAAAGAAAAATGCAGGAATACAAAAGGTATTCCGGAAAGGAAAATGCTATGAGTAACGGAAATGACGCAGTCAGAACAGGAATCTATATCAGCCGCAATCTTTTGAAACGGTGCGATGAGAATATATCTAAAACCAACGCTTCCTCCCGCAGTGAGTTTATATCCGATGCAACAGAAATGTATATCGCATGGCTGAATTCAAAGGAAACCAGTAAGATGCTGACGCCTGCACTTGAATCTGTAATCGGTGCAAAGATTGCGGATACGGAAAACAGACTCGCCCGATTATTATTCAAGATGTCGGTTGAAATGGCAATGATGATGAACGTACTTGCCGCAAGCAATGATGTTGATAAGGAAAGTATTAATCGTTTACGCGGAGAGTGTATCAAAGAGGTCAAACGTCTGAATGGCAGGTTTTCTTTTGAAGATGCCGTGGACTGGCAAAACGGTTAACCTATGGCTAAGATTATTCTTAAATCTCCGTACCTGAAACCGAATGCAAAGGTGCATATTGAAAATTATATTCGCTACATTGCCACCCGTGATGGTGCAGAGCCTGCAAAGAACAGTACCAATACGATACCTGCATTTAAAACACAGAAGAAATTGGTTGATAAGCTTGTGAAAATCTATCCCGACAGCAAGGAACTGTTTGAATATGAAGATTATCTCAGCCACCCCACCCGTGAAAATGCAGACGAACTGATTATGCGTATCGCAGAGATGCACAGTGAATTGTTCGGTGACCGTGAAAAGTATGTAAAATACATCGCCGAGCGTCCCCGGGTTGAAGTAATTTCTTCTCACGGTCTTTTTACGGATGAGGGAGTCCCGATTATTCTTTCCGATGTTGCAAAGGAAGCGGCAGAGAGCGAGAGTAATATTTGGACGCACATTATATCCCTTCGGCGTGAGGATGCTGAACGGCTTGGATATAACTGTGCTGATGAATGGATGAATTTAATCCGTGCGAACCGAAATATGATTGCACGCAATATGAAGATTGCCCCTGAAAACTTTCGGTGGTATGCCGCTTTTCATAATGAATCTCATCATCCTCATGTTCATATGATAGCATACTCGACAAATCCGAATGAAGCATATTTGACTAAAAACGGAATCAGAGAAATCAAGTCAACGCTTGCAAAACAAATATTCAGACAGGATCTGATAAGTATATATGAGAAGCAAACCGAATACCGTGACGAGTTAAAAGCGAACAGCCGCGAGGTAATAGAGAAAATCATTTCGAAAATCAACAGCGATGTTTATGATAATCCCAAGCTTGAAGAAATTCTTTTAAATCTTGCTGACAGATTATCTAAAACATCAGGTAAAAAAGTTTACGGTTATCTGAAAACGGACGTCAAAGCGATTATTGATTCAATTGTAGACGAGTTTGCCGCCGATGAGCGCATCTCTGCACTCTATGATTTGTGGTATGAACAGCGAGAATCTGTTATACGAACTTATACAGACGAACTACCGAAGCATGTTCCATTGTCGCAAAACAAGGAATTCAAATCTATTAAAAATACTGTTATACAGGAAGCAATGAATATTGTTACTGACCGCATATTTACAACTGATGATGAAGAAAATGCTGATGAACAATCTGAATCTGATTCCGAGCCGAGCGATGAAGAAACAGAACCGCCGCTCACGGACAAAGAAAAAACATCTTTGATGTGGCAGTATTATCAGAAAGCAAAGAAACTTCTCGACAAAGAAGGTGAGAATTACAATCCGAATACGGCAGTTGAGTTTTTGATTGAATCTGCAAAACTTGGATGCGGCGTTGCGAAATACCGTATCGGTAAAATGTTTTTGCAAGGCAAAGATGTGCCGAAAAATGTGGACTACGCTCTGCGATGGCTGGAAGAATCAGCATTAGAGAGCAATGAGTTTGCAGAATACCTCCTCGGTAAAACCTATCTTAAAGGTGAGGATATAGAGCAAGATTTAATTCGTGCGGAAGATTTGCTTCGAAAATCCTCGGCACATGGTAACAAATATGCCAAGTATACCCTCGGCAAAAGTTTACTTGCAGGTAATCTGTTCTTGCAAAATACCCCAGAGGCGATAAAACTGATTACCGAATCGGCAGAGAAAAACTTTGCTCCTGCACAGTATCTATTCGGAAAACTGTTATACAAAGGTGAACTCATACCGCAGGATTTAGAAAAAGCAATAGAATGTCTTGAAAAAGCGGCAGAGCAGAAAAATCCTTATGCTGCTTATCTTGCAGGAAAAATACGATTAACGGAAGATGCCGTAAAAGATATATCCAAAGCACTCCGAAACTTTGAAATTGCCGCTGAGAATGGAACCCACTATGCGGAATATATGCTCGGCAAGATTTATCTCTACGGCAAAGAGGCAGAACAAGATTATGCGAAAGCGATTGCTTACCTTACTGCATCTGCTGAACACGGCAATCAGTATGCCCAGCAACTTCTGCACAGTATCAAATCCAACCGTAATTGGTCTGCAACACTCGGTTCTCTTCGTCTGCTCGGTCAGATCAGCCGTATAATACAGAATCGGTTAGAGGATGAACGCAGAGGAAAACAAATTTCCATTGACCGCAAACTTAAAATAAAAATCGATGAGAAAAAACAGGCACAAGGCCTAAAACAAGGATAACAAAAGCCTACAGACGAAAAATCCGTAGGCTTTTATCTATGTAAAATTTAAAACGTTGAGTTCGGTTTATACGCTGAAAGGGCTTACCAATAAAGGATAATCTTGAATTATCTCTAGTTTAACAATAACTTTTGTTGTTAGACTAGAGGCAGTAGATTCATTGGAATGTCCTAATACAGGAGAGAATTTAATGTTACCAGAATGGATTAGAGATTTACCTTGGGAGATGTTTGATACATTGATTAATTTTGCGGAATTACTCATACTTTTTGTTCCAGCAACAATAGCTTTCATGTATTATAAAGTTCAGTCTGTTTCTTTGTCTGTTTATAATATAACAGATCATGGTGCGACTTTATTAATACATAACAAAACTAATAGGTCAATATTCATTTCTGACATAACCTTTATTGCTAACACAAACTGTGGTTTTAGAAATCCTGTTGTTAATTGGAATAAGACAATTTCTCAATTAAAGCCAGATGATTATTTAGAAGTCGTAGTTAATTACACCAAAGACTTACCCGATATGCAAACATTTCATTTTTTCGTTCACTATGACCAAAAAAGAAGCAAAAAGATAAAGGTAAAAGTATAATGCAAGATTTTATTGATAGAGAAAAAGCAACTGAAGAAATAAATACAATTATAGAGGAACAAGCCACACCGTGGCTTGTGTTATCAGGCGGCAGCAAAATTGGAAAAACAGAGTTTGCAAAGAAAATAGCCCAAATGAATGGTTGTTCTATATATTGCGATCCTGAGTATGAAACAATATATGCATGTGCATTTGTTAAGTCACTACAATTCAATAACGATATTGATTTAGAATCAAAGATTTATGAATTTGCAAAACAAAATCCTGATGCAATAAATATATATAAATCATTAGGAATGCAATATGTATCTTCTCTGCAAAAACCACAATTGAAATCATTAGTAAAATTATTGATCCAGAATGATGTTTCATCTGGTTTGTACTCATTTGCACATTATCTTGGGGAAATCTTCAATTCAAAAGTTAAGTGTGTTTTTTTAGACGACTTTCATCGTTGTGAGTTTGATTCATACAATTGGATATTGGCGTTTTGGGAAGTTTTGTTGGAATCCAAACCGACAATTGTGGCTATTTGCAACTTTGAAATTGATTGGGAAAGTCGTAAAGTGCTTAATATTTTTCAAAGGATTGTCGCTCCTGTAAATATTGAAAAATTCGATTCTGAAGCCGCTTTTTATGATGTTCTCAAAGAATACTTTATATTTGAAAATGATGTTAATTTATTAACAGTATCTAAACAATTGTTTGCTTTATTTGATGGAAGCTCAAGGTTGCTATTTGAAATCATAAAACTGCTTGAAGGAAAAACAGAGCTATCGAATGATAAAGAAAAAATGGCACAAATAATCAGTATGGCACATCAAATTCAGCTACGTTGCTTTAACGACTTTAGCAAAAGCCATATGCTTGTTATGCGATTATTAGCATTTAGTCCTTCACCTATTTCAAAAAATTGTATAATTGACACTTTAGAGCTAAATGAACCAATCGCTACAGAAATAATATCCAAACTTTATAATAGTAACTTTATTAGTCAAACTGCGGATGGAAAAACAGGAAAAACATTGTACTCTATCACCGATCAATTTCTTAAAGAAATTATTAAAAGTGAATGTTCTGCTAACGAGCAATTGTTTTACAAGACTAAAATATATCGTGCAATTCAGCATGGACAAATTTGTGCCGATTCAGAACAACTAATCGATCTTGCTATAGAACTTGGGGAGAATAATGCAGCAAAACTTATTATGGATTGTTTTACCCATCCAAAAGAAGAAATTAATATAGAAAAGAAAGTAAGCTATATTGACAAATTATTAAACAACTCATCTTGTGTTCATGAGTCATTAGTCTCAATTGATATTGCATATTTGCTTTATACTTATGGCTATTATCAATCAGCTAAAAAAGTTATTGATTGTTTGGTTTCAGCTAATAATACACTTGATTACAAAGCACTTCTTCTATTAGGCGATATTCAACATGTTTTATTATCACCTGCGGCATCACACACATACAAACAAGCTGCTGACATTGTGGGAATAACTATTTCTGATAAACTTAAAGCTCTTAATCGGCAAATTATGGCTCTTAATCAAGAACATCAAGAGATTTTAGCAAAAGAATTATATATTACTGCTTTTTCAAAATATGAATCTACACAATGCCCAGGATTGGTTGAACTCTATAGAAATTCAAACAATAGCTTTGGGTATAATGAAGCAATGAAATATACAATAAAAGGGTATTTCCTTGCTAAAACTTTAGAAAACGACCTTGAGATGAATAAGTGTTTACACAATATATGCATGCTGTTGTTACAATATGGTTATTATGGAAAGCCATTAGAAAACAATCCATTAGGCTTTGATCCCAGATTTGAACAAGTTTTGTCCTTTTTGGCAAAATCTCCTGAGTACAAACATGAACAGGCCTATCCGCTTTTGGATTTAGGAACTGTAAAAATGTTTGAGTTCGTTGATACTAATGACAGGGAATGCCTTTTATCTGCAAAAAAATATTATTCTGAAGCACAGCTTTATGCTAAATCGTTTTATGCACAGCATATTGCAGAAACTGGATTGTTAATTGTAAATAGCTATTTATATGCCGACCGTCAATCATCATTTGTAAAAAACTCAAGAGATAAACTATATGAACGCTATATTCGGCAAAAAATGTCGATAGAAGATTATCGCGTACACAGAAAAATTCTTTTGTCACTTGCAGTAAGTGCTATTATTTCAAATGATATGCAAGAAGCTGCTGATTATTTAGAACAAGCATATCCATATATTACGGGAGCTGAAACAAATAGGTATAATAAGCTATGTAAAAAAGTGGGATGTACAGAATACATAAAAAATTCAGTTTCTCTTAATGGTAAGTTTGAAACATATTATGCTTCTGATAAATTTGTGCCTTGGCTAATTAGTTTCTGCCATTAATCTAGTCGTGGCTGAATCAATTACCATTTCACAAATTTTTTCATAAGGAATATTATATAACTGTGTAATTTTTCCAATTTCTGAAGTTTGACTAAAAATTGGAAGAGCATTAGCTTCAATAAAATATATTCCATCTTTAGAAATTCGAAAGTCTATTCGTGCATAATCTCGAAGCCCTAATTCTATAAAAATTTTTTTTGCTATTTGTTTTATATTTTTTACTATATTTTCTCCCAGTATTGCCTCTGGCAAAGAATATTCGCGAATCCTGTTTGCTTTATCATGCATGGTGAAAATCTTATGTTCAAAAAAGTAATTACCATTTTCAGAAATTAGCAAGGGTGCAATTAAACGGAAATTCCCAGAATTACCAATTATCCATACCGTACATTCATACCCTGCAACATATTGCTCAATTAGGACTTCTTTATATTGTAAAAGTAATTTGTTTGCGATTTTTTCAGCCGCAATATAGTCGTTGCATAAGCTATCAGATGTTATACCTAAAGATGAGCCTTCACTGTTGGGTTTGACTACTAATGGAAGTAGAAGATTCGCTTCGCAAAGTTCGTTTTTAATATTTATCGAATTGTTTACCAAAATGCTAGAAGGAGAACAAATATCAATAGAACGTAAGACTTTTTTTGTATATTCCTTATCGTTAACTAACAATGATACAAATGGGTCTGCCCCAGAATATTTTGCACCCATTATTTCCAATAAAGTTGGACATTGTGTGCGTTTATATGGTGCTGGCAATCCATAATTATAGTTTATAAATATAGTGTCGGAGATGTCATCATGATTTTTATAAGAAGCAAAAAGAGCACTCATACCTCCAAGAAACATACATTCATACCCGAGTGTGTTTATAGCCTCACAAAAATCCAACATACTTTTTTTACTTACATAATCATTATATGTAACAGCTCCGCCCATTAAACTAGGATAGTCTTCTCTAACTTCTGCTAAAATGCAATATTTCATAATATTCCCTCCAAGAAAGAATCTACTGCCTCTAGTCTAACAACAAAAGTTATTGTTAAACTAGAGATAATTCAAGATTATCCTTTATTTAACAATATAAATAATTTCTCTATTTTTAAATAGCATAAAATGCTATATAAAGCAACCTAAAGTGCAAAAGTGTGCAATATTTCTGCAAAAATGTCGAAAAATCTTAAATATCTGTCATTTTCAATCGACCTTTGTATGTATCTTCCGTATAATGTATTTATCATTTTACGGAGGATTTTTTATGTTTAATTTGATTGAAGAAAAAGACAAATATTTAACTGCTTGCAAATCCATGAAAGGGTTAAGTGAGTTAACTCTCAAAGCATACCGTATTGATTTAAAGCAGTTTTGCAATTTTATGAACGGTCGAGATTACTTTGACAAAGCTGAACTCAACGCATATATCCATATGCTTCACCGCTTGTACAAACCTAAAAGTGCCAAACGCAAGATTGCCTGTATCAAAGCCTTTTATCGGTATATGGAAATCGAAGAGATTATTGCTTTCAATCCGTTTCACAAAATCATTATCAAATACAAAGAGCCTATCAAACTTCCACGCACAATACCACTGAACTGTATTCAAGATATGCTAGCTTACACCTACAAACAACATTTTATCGCCTGTACTAAGTATCAAAAAGAAGTAGCGTTACGCAATATTGTTGTACTTGAATTGTTGTTTTCCACTGGTATGAGAGTTTCTGAGATATCGAATTTAAAAATCTCTGCTATCAACTTCGGAGATAATACAATCTGCATATTCGGTAAAGGCTCAAAAGAACGCATTATGTGTATTAACGATAATTTGAGCAAGACGATAAGCAATTACCTAACCGTACGTTCTCGTAAAACGGATTACCTATTAGTAAACAGGTTAGGCAACCGCTTATCTGAGCAGTCCATACGATATATGGTGAATGATTATGCAAATGCTGTTGGCGCACCATTGCACATTACACCGCATATGTTCAGACATACTTTCGCAACCGAGCTTCACAATGAAGATGTTGATATACGGTACATTCAACAGTTCCTCGGACACAGCTCTATTGCGACAACGCAGATTTATACCCACATCAGCACAAGCAAAACCCGTGAGATATTAGAGTCAAAGCATCCAAGGAATAAGATGAAGTTGTCCGTACAGGAAGTTTTTTAACTCCTTCATACATATACAACAATTCAAAACGCAAAAATGTGACAAAAAATTCAAAAATATTTTAAAAAATTTAAGGAGATGATAAAAATGCCATTTGTATTCTTTACTGATGAGCAGAAAGCACTGGCTCATCAAACAGATATTGTATCTTTGCTTGAATCGCAGGGTGAAACCGTGAAGCGTTCCGGAAAAGAATTTGTATGGAAAGACGGTTCGCAGAAAGTTACTATCCGAGGTAATCTATGGTATCACCAGTATGACCGAGTCGGCGGTGATGCAATTGATTTTGTACGCAGATTCTATAACAAATCTTATCCCGAAGCAGTTGAGTATTTGATTGGCAACAGCAGTGCTATGTTCATAACATCTCCGCCTGTTGTTAAGGAAGCAAAACTGTTTAAACTACCGCCGAAGAACGAAAACATCTCAAGGGTTAAAGCCTATCTTTTACACACAAGAGGAATTGACGAAGATGTGTTTCAAGCATTTGTAGATAAAGGCTTGATTTACGAATCGGCAGACTATCATAACGCCATATTCGTAGGATATGATAAGGATGGTATCCCCCGTCATGCTCATAAAAGAGGAAGCGGTTCTCAGTCAACCTACAAAGGCAATGCTCCGAACAGTCAGCCTGAATACAGCTTTCACCGGTTTGGTACAAGTAAATATCTTTTCCTTTTTGAAGCACCTATTGATATGCTGAGTTTCATATCAATGCACAAAGAAAATTGGATAAATCATAGTTACGCAGCATCTTGTTCCGTTTCGGACAGGGTGCTTTTTCAATGCTTAAAGGATAATCCGAATATCCGCAAAGTGTATTTATGCTTTGACAGTGACGAACCAGGTCAAACAGCGGCAAACAAAATCAGTGCAAAGCTGTTCGCACTTGGTATAGAATCCGAAATCCTTATTCCAACACATAAAGATTGGAACGAGGATTTATTATTTCCAAAAGAAAAAATAAAGGAGCGTGAAACTCAATGTCCAGAATTGTAGTTTTAGGTTTAGTTACAGTTGTAATGTTCTGTGTTCTTGGTGGTATTACTTTACTTGCTCACATTTACAATCTGAACAATATCAAATCCAAAACAGTCGGTGACGGTCAGCATGGTACGGCTCGGTGGGCAACCAAATCTGAAATCCGAAAAATTTACCGCCATATCCCGTTTACACCTGATAAATGGCGCAAGCAAGCCGAAAAAGGAAAAACGCCGACATATACCCGAATCATTAAGAAAAACCCATTAAAACGAAATGATGATAAAACTCTTGAAGAGCCTTTGCCACAGGGCATTGTCGTTGGATGTACAGGCAATACAAAGGCTATGGTTGACACCGGCGATGTTCATGTGTTAATGATCGGTGCAGCAGGCGTAGGCAAAACAGCCTTTTGGCTCTATCCGTGTATTGAATATGCTCTCGCTTCGGGAATGTCATTTTTGAATACGGATACCAAGGGGGACATCCTGCGAAATTACGGCAATATAGCAAAACAGTACGGCTACAATGTTTCGGTTATTGATTTGCGAAATCCTACACGCAGTAACGGCAATAACCTTTTGCATCTTGTAAACAAGTATATGGATTTGTATCAATCAAACGGCGAATTGGTCTGCAAAGCCAAAGCGGAAAAGTATGCAAAGATCATATCAAAAACAATTATTCTTTCGGGTATGGACGCCGCTTCATTCGGTCAGAACGCATATTTTTATGATGCTGCAGAGGGTTTGCTTACTGCGACGATTCTGCTTGTTGCTGAATTTTGCGAGCCTGAGAAAAGACATATCGTATCCGTTTTCAAAATTATTCAGGAACTGCTTGCACCGTCAAATCAAAAAGGCAAGAATCAATTTCAGCTGCTTATGGAAATGCTCCCGAACTACCATAAATCAAAATGGTTTGCGGGTGCGGCATTAAATACTGCAGAGCAGTCAATGGTAAGCGTTATGAGTACGGCATTGTCAAGGCTCAATTCGTTTCTTGATTCAGAGCTTGAACAGCTTTTATGCTTTGATACCGAGATAGATGCAGAAAAATTCTGTAATGAAAAATCGGCAATATTCGTGATTATGCCGGAAGAAAACCCCAACACATTCTTTATGATTTCGCTGATCATTCAGCAGTTATACAGAGAGATACTATCGGTTGCAGATGAAAACGGCGGCAAACTCAAAAACCGCTGTGTATTCTTTGCTGACGAATTCGGAACTTTACCAAAAATAGAAAGCGCGGAGATGATGTTCAGTGCCTCCCGTTCAAGAAGATTACAGATTGTCCCGATTATTCAATCTTTTGCACAGCTTGATAAAAACTACGGCAAAGAAGGCGCTGAAATTATCGTTGATAATACGCAATTAACTCTGCTTGGAGGATTTGCTCCGAACAGTTCGTCTGCTGAAACACTGTCGAAAGCACTCGGCAGCAGGACTGTAATGTCCGGTTCGGTGTCAAGGAGCAAAAATGATCCGTCACAATCCTTGCAGATGATTGAGCGACCGCTGATGACTCCCGACGAACTTAAATCTATGCCGAAAGGACAGTTTGTTGTTATGAAAACAGGCGTACACCCTATGAGAGTCAATCTCAAACTTTTTTATAAATGGGGAATTAAATTCAACGAGGATGAGCCATATTCCGTAGCGGATAACGGTGACCGTGAGGTTAAATATGCTGAAAAGAAAGAGATTATTGACGGTATCGTGCAGAAGTATCACTCCGATTGGCTTCAAAAGCAGGAAACGAATGACGGTGGATCTGGCGGCACGGAAAATCAGGAAGAAAACTATGTTCGTGAACAGTCTCCCGAAGGCAAGAAGAAAAGCGGTACTCGGATAAATTCAAAACCGCCGAGCCGACGAAGCAACCAAAACAAACCAAGTCAGAATGAGGTGAAACAAAATGGGCAGACTTGATTTTTTATACCGTATGGATTTGCCTCACCGTGCTGCATCTGTATATATTTATCTTTTTGACAGAGCAAATAAAGATGGTGAATGTTGGCCTGCAATTCCGACCATAGCAAAAGAACTGAAATTATCTCAATCTACCGTTCGCAGAGCCTTACACGATTTGAGGAAAGCCGGACTGCTTGAAACCGAACAGCGATACCGCACCAAAGGCGGCAAAAGCAGTTTGCTTTACAAAATACGCAGAAGATAAAAACATCAAAATGAAAAAGCACCCGCCGCCAAGAAAGAACTATGCCTTCTCGGCGGCAGGTGGTACCTGTCATGATGATAGGTGAAGTGAACTACCCACTTGAAAAGATATTACAGCAGAAAAGAAAAACAGATAATTATTGTACAGTTACTTAACTATTAGCCGTTATAGTACGGAGAATTGCGCATACCGTCAATTTTGTTTTCAGTTTCTTCAATTAAACTTTTAAGACGTCTTATTTCTGTTGTATCATTAAGTCTCTCTGCATTTGAAAGATCGCTCTCATATTCATGAAGAATAGCTTCCAAATCAGCGATCTTACCTGATATGTCTAAAAAATGTGTCATAAAATCACCTTCAAATTAAAATTTAATGTTGATTTTCTTTTCTGCTTGTACTGTTAATTTGCAAAAACAGATATATAGTTAATTCTTTCTCGCATCAATAACAGCAATACCTGATATGTTTTTCAAATCATATCTAAATTCGCTTTCTAACCAATCGACTCTCTGTAATTCATAATTATTTTCGATGAATGTTCTCAAATATTGAGGCGTACTTTCAAAAGGATATCTAATTCCGTGTTTTGCATTATTGATTTCTTTGGCATCAAAATTTTGTATAAAATCAGCATCCATTAAATCTAAAAGCCTAATTCCGTCAGGATCATTGTTAATTATCAAGTCAAGCATAGATAAGCCAAGAGCGTTATCCACTAATATATTATCGCTTATTTTTCGTTTAGGTTTTTCAATAACACGATGCCTTACTTCCTTTGCAGGAGATAAATACGCTCCGTTTATACATTTTTCGCACCATCGAATAATCTTTTCGTCAACATTATTAAAATTATTAATTTGCTCGTTTATATTAGGTCGTGTGCAAGTGTAATATGCATACAAAGGATATGCTTGCCTTTCCAGCGCTGAATTAAGCAGTAAATCAATCTGCATTCCATTATGGTTGCCGTATGTAACTGCACCATAATTATCAAACCTATTTAATTTTTTAGCTTGAATAAGCAACCGATAAGCGTAACTCTGATAACCGGAATCGGTTAAAATCCACCATTCCCAATCTGCACCGTTAAGGGCCTCCTCATTTCGCTTAAAAGCTTTATAGAATACTTTTTTGCTATTTAATGAAGCTTGATACAGTATCCAATCGGTTAAGGCTTCTTCTTTGACACTTGGTTGAGCATCAAGCCAATCATAACATTCGGCTGAGATATTATGAAAAACCAAAATAAAATCACTCCTTATATTAACACTTCAATTACGAACAAGCGGATATCTGATATAGGATAAATACATTAGTGTCAGTAATTATTTTTGCAGTATCTAAGTGAGTCGATTGTATAAAGTATCACTCACATTATTTTACTGCTTTTCTCTTTTTCTGCCTGCAATGTAAATGCAGGCAGAGAGGAGCATAAGCAAGGACACCGTGCAGGTTATTTGCGCAGTACCGCCTGTTTTCGGAATATTGGGGTTTTGTGCATCCTGTGAAGCTGTTGATTCCGCAGGAGCGGTTGACTGCATTGTTTCATCGGGAACACTCGGTTCGGTCGAGGTAGGCACTGTCGGTTCTTCGGGAACTGTCGGTGGAACAAGTTTTTTCTCTAAGCCGTTTACTGCATCGGTAATTGTCTTTGCGTACCCGTCTACTGTTTCCTGCTCGGTGATATGCAGAGAATAATCCACGGCATTTAATGCTTCCTGCAATGCCGAAACACTTTCATCTGTATAGACGGACAAATCTTCGGGAATTTGGGCTTTTGCATTTTCCACCTCTGAATAGTCCGCAGGCTTGTATTGCAATGCATTTAGCGCATTCAATATCGCCTTAGTCTGCGCATTCACAACACTTTGCTCGGTAATGTTTTTACCGCTCACATCAACCGCAAGAGCTTCGTCAAGTTCGGTTAAATCCTGATATAAGCTACGGTCAAGTGCCTTTGCCTGTTCAACTGCTTTGTTGTACTCGGTGTAATCGGCTGACTGATATGTGGTGTTCTCCGTTACATTTGTACGGATTTCAATGGGGTTGTAGCCAACATCTGTACTTGTTACAACACAATAATAATACTTTGCAGGGTAATCGGCAGGGTTAAACTCTTTGCCTGTTACGTTTGGTATTGGAGTGCCTGTGGTGTTATCATTCGTATCATTTGCGTACCACTGATAAGTGCGATTGAAACCGATAACATCTGCGGTTAAAATTCCGTCCGCATCGGTATATTTTTCGGGCAGTTGAGTAAGCACGGCAGTGTCCTGCGAGACTTCAATAAATTTGTGTCCGTTTTCATTTGCCCACTGCTCCGCATAAGTACCTTTAGTGCCGTATACAGTGTAATTTCTGCCCTTTGTATCTTCCGTACACTCTTTGAATGTTGAGGGAAGTGAGATTATGCACGGTATCTTTGAATCGGTATGCGGCAAGCTTTTGGCAATCTCCAAATGTGAGAACTCCGCCCTTGAGGTTGCACTTTCGCCGAAAGCATTTTCTCCGATATCCACCGCATTATCCAAAATACATATGCGCGGATTAGAACTGTCATCCGAATCAGTTCCTCCAAAAGCTTCGTTAGGAACAGATAAAAGAGACGGCATATAGATATACTCCAAATTTGCGCAACATAATGCGCGCTCATCCATTTTGGTTACGAACGGGAAATTCGCTTCCTTTAATTGGCATTCGTAAAATGTTCGTTTTGGTATGTATTCTATCAACGGCATTTCAAGTTGAAGCAACATATGGCAGTTGTAAAAAATACCGTTTGGATATACGCCGCTGTTTGTTAATGTTTTACATACAGGGAATTTAGCCCAAAGAAGCTGTCTGCACATTCTAAAAGCTTCACTGCTGATTTCAGTTACCTTCGGTCCGTCAAAATATAAAATTGATGAATATTGAAAAGCTCTGGTGTTTATTTTTTCTACGGAAGAAAAGTCACCTTTGAGAAAAGTTTTTATGCGTGCAAAAGATAATTCACCGAGTTCTTTTGCATTTGGCAGTTCGGCATACCGTAAATTTGAATAGAAAAAAGCTGAGTCGCAAACAACGGCAACACCTTCGGCGGATATATATTCCAATGCGGTATTGTTAGAAAAAGCATTTTCGGGAATTTCTTTTATTGTTTTCGGCAAAGTCAATTCAATAATTCGATTGTTATTAAAAACACCCGATTCAAAGCCGGTCACGGAAATACCGTTTATTGTTTCGGGAACATACAGGCATTGCATTGTTCCCTTGTATTTTGTAATTACTCCGTCTTGGTTAATTTCAAAACACGACTCATCATCAATGTAGTGGATGCGTGGCGTTATGTCAATTTCATCACTGTAACACTCTGTATCCGGGTAATATGCCACGGAACGAATACGGGTTCGCTTCGTAACTTCAAACGGCGCAGTGTATTCAATGGCGTTTTCCAATGTGGGATAAGTACCGTCGGTTGTATATAGAATTATGGCATTTTTATCTGTACATTGCATAGAGCATAGCTGCGCACCGATATATGTTTTATCTTCTAAATTGGTTTGTACAGCGGCAAGTTTATCAATGCCTAATGCATTGCAAAACTGAACCATCCCTGCGCCTTGAAAAATTGTATAGACATCATCCAAATGCTGTCCCTGCGCAGATGTATATCCGCGAAATTCTTTAATTGCAAATGCCGTTTTCTTTATTCGTTCATCTATTTCATCAACTGTTATATTCGGATAAACTGACTTTAAAATTGCTCCTAAAGAAGCAGCACAAGGGGTTGCAAACGAAGTTCCCGACCAAATATCATATTCATCCTGCATTGTGGCAACAGCAATATCCTCGCCCGGTGCGGCAATATCCGCCTTATATGTCCATGTCGTCCATTCAGAAATCAAACCGTTTATGTCGGAAGATGTCACGGCAATACATTCCGTTACATTGGCAGGCACAACAGTATCATTTACCATGCTGTCGTTTGACACGCATGCAAACATAGGTATATTGCAGGCATACGCTCTCCTGACAGCTTCAGCCGTCAGACCGGATTTATCAAAATATCCTAAACTGATGCTGATAACATCAACATTTCTTTCAACAGCCTCCAAGATACCGCTTGCAATCATTGATGTCGGAGCTAACCCGTTATCGTTCAGCACCTTAAACATTTTTATTTTTATATTCTGCGGTGTGTTATCAACAATGACACTGCATACTGCCGTTCCGTGATCCTCAGGTGCCCCGTATTCATCATTAGGCGTGCCGCTTTCGGTATTGTTATAATAGGTACGTAAAATTCTGCCTTCTAAAAACTTGTGGTCATAATATACACCGTTATCTATCACGCCGATTACGACATCTTGCATTGGTATGTTTTCTGCCGATAAATACTCTTGCAACCGTTTTGATTGGGTTCTGTTTACGCTCCAGTCGCAAAGGTAATCTTTTTCTTCAAGTTCACTTGCAGAAACGGTTTTAACTTTTTTGCCCTGCAATGGAGTCACAACTTCATCCGGTGCAACGCTGTCCACATTTTTCTCCGCTTTTAGATTTATGTAAGCTTCCATAGCCGCTTCCGGACTTTCATATTGGAGAATATGAAAGTCCTCAAAGCCGCTGACATGTTCTTTTGCACCGAACTCGTCAAATTTATCGTTCGCACGGACAATTAATCTTGCGGTCTGAAAATCCTGCAAGGTATATTCAGTTTCAGTGATGTCTGTGACTTCTTCTGAATTTTGAGCGGAAAAAGCTTGAATTTGTCCCGTTTCATTTCCTTCGGAGGTAACAAACTCTTTTCCCGAATCATATTTCCTTGCCAAGTCTGCAATCCCGTTTGTAAATTCAGTTATCTTTTTTGATTCATTTGTATCTGCTGCACAAATCGTAAATGAGGGCATAAATAACATAATTATAATAATTGCAGACATTATAATACAGATTAACTTTTTCATAAAAAGCCTCCTACTTTACAAACACACATAATTATTCATTCGCATAAATAATTATTGTTGTATTGTTTAACGAGATTTACAATACAGAAAAAATAAGAAAATAAAATCATAATAAGCGGCGGAAAAACACCCAAAAACAATGCTGAAATTTTATTAAACCCTGCCATGTAGGCATCTGCTTCCCAATGTATAATATCATAGATAGCGAGTCCGCCAAAAACCGTTATTAACAAAATAAAATAAATTGTCCAAATAACCATCTGAGAAAAATAAAATTTCTTTTTCAAAAGCTTATTATATAATACAGAAAATTCCTCTTTCTGAACTTTTATATTTGAGCTTTGAACAATTATGGGATGCAAACATTTAGCTCTTATATAAAGGAAATTATTATAATAGCTTGTTTTAATGGCAATTTCCAATTTTGCATTACGATGAATATGCAGCATGTATGTTACTTTGAAACAGGATAAATCATATCTGAAAGCAAACAAATGATTCAATATTCTCTTTTGAAATGATTCAGATAAAAACGAAAATCTCAATTTTCCTAATTGATTTTTCTCAAAAGGAATGCTTTCAAATGTTAAAATATGATTTCCAACTTCTGTTTCGAATACATAATTGATTGCTCTTTCTGTATTTTCAAATTCCACAGGTTCTTTTCCGTCTAAAAGAAGCCGAAATTTATTACTTTCGTTAAAGTGTATAGTTAATAATAATTTGACCTTACCATATTCTACATTTACCATCGAATCTACCATCCAAGAAATCTAATAAGCCTGCTATCATTGAACCTGCCGAAAAGAAACATGAAGCTATATCCCATGCTCTATTCCAACTTGAAGATCTAAAGCAGTTTACAAATCGTGAAATTCCATAACTCATACTGGAAGTTAAAGAATTAGAAATCCATGAACCTGTTACTCTCCAAATCGCAGTACGTATGCCTGTAAAAGCACGACTAAATAAACCTTTAAACTTTGGGACTGCACCATAAAGTAATTTTTCCCAAACCAAAGTAAAATTCCTACGGCTAGCATAATATTTTAATCCTCTGCCAAAAACATCTAAAGGACCTGAAAAGTACGGAACAACCAAAGTTAAAATAATATCTAATCCCAATGATAAAACTGAGCGAGGTATAGTTAAAAGCCCGGACGGATCTAGATTATTTACAGGATCATTATTACAATAAGCAAATAGATTTGCTCCGTGTATATTACCGGTTGTTAATTCAAGAAGAGATGTATCATCAGCATTGATAAATCTGCCCCATTCAGGTGAATAGTATCTGCTTTGACAATAGTACAAACCGGTTTCCATGTCATACATGTAACCTCTGTAAGTAGTTGGAACACACATAAATGTAATTCCAGTTACCAATGCAATACCTAAAGCGCCACTGATTTGAAGCAATATTTTTTCAAGCTGAGTTTTTGCATTTGCTATGCTCTGTTGAATTTTATCAATCTCAGAACCTGTAACTTCAAGTGAAGGGTTTCCAAAAGAATCATATGATAAATTGAAAAAATATCCTCCTTCAAGTGCAGAAATACTAACAACATTTCCTTGAGCATCTTTTACAAAAAGAAATGTTGATGATTTGTTAACTCCCTCAAGTTCAGAATGACAATTCACACCTAAAGCTTCACCGTCTTCATTATAAAGCATGTTCACAATAAATGTACTATCATTATTTATTTCGATAATAATATTACCTTCATCGTCAAGGACATTATTTCCATTATCATCTGTAACAATATCATATGAAGTAATACGATATCCGCTAAGAGTTTCGTTTGACCAAATGTATTCAAATTTCATTTTAGGGACAAATACATCTGTTGTTTTAATACTTCCGTCACTTTGTTCTTCACTGATGCTCACACTTTCAAACAAAGTCTTTTCGGTTCTTAATCCGTTTGCATCATATTTGTATTCATATCGGTTTGAACCGTCAACAGCAGTTGCAGCAGTTAAAAGTCTGCCATCCCATTCCAAATTCATATTTACTTCAGATGAATTAAAAACATTTGCAGTATAATTCAATGGATTGCCAAGTGCATCGTAATTTATTTGTGTACCGTTATATGACACAAGTTTATCTTTCCATACGGAATCATATGCATATGTAATGGTTTGGGTGGGTTCACCCAAATCAATTTTACAGGTTGTTTCATTAAATTCTGCATTATCATGATAGTTTTTTGAGGTTAAATTACCGCCGGCGTCATATGTATAAGAACAAACGGTACCTAAGTTCATATTTGCCTCAACAACAAGCTGACCTGCTTCATCATATTCATACATGTTAACAGGGTAATAATTGGTTACTCCGTTGTTTGTTTCCAGAGCAGAAATCATTGTAATTCTTCCCGCATCATCATAATCATATTTCAGACTGATACTGCGTAAAATTTCTTTTGATGACTCACTTTCAAAATAGACCGTAGATGTAACGGTTTCTACCAGTTTTGTTGTCTGTGTGTCCGAAGCATTTTTATATGTATATTCGTTATTCAAGCTCAGAGAAGTATTTGTTCTTTCGTTAATATTTCCTGAATTTGTATACATCGTCATATAATCAGATGTAATTCTTTCGAAAGCATCTTTTGTACACACATTCTCAATGTTACCGTCTTCACCAAATATGACTGTACCCGCCGTTTTCTTTGATAAAGTGTTTCCTGTAGACGAGTCATATTGAGTTTCGGTTTTTATTGAATAATCCTTTCCGAAAACAGACTGGGTATATTCACCATTATTATTTTCAGTAATTCCATATATAATTCGGCTGTTTTCTCCGATTGTTTCAACAACCTCTTCATATTTTATGCCATCAATTGTCTTATTATAGGTCGTTATTCGATTTGAAATGTTATCAGTAAAAGATTTCAGCTGATTATATTCATCATATGTATATGTATAACGCCACTCGGAATCACCTTTGAATTTTATTCCGATAACATTATCTTTATTATCATATGAGTATATTATTTCTTCACCGTTTGCATATGTGATTTTATTTATGTTGTTATAGTAATCGTCGTTGTATTCATAAGACACTAATTTTGTATCCCCAACATTTATGCTCTTAACATTACCATAAATATCATAATCGTAAGTATATGAAAATCCGTTATGAGTAATTGATTTAATTTTGTCATTTTCATAACTGTAGGAAGTATTCATACTTACAACATCACCTGTAAGGACGTTGGTTACATTTTGAGAAACAGATGTAAGTAAGCCGATTGCATCATAATTGTATGAAATCTTACTGTCATTAGCCAACGTCTTGGATAACAGAAGGCCGTTTGTTAAACTGTATTCATATGATGTTGAAACTTTATTTTCATCTATATATTTTGATAAATAGTTTCCGTTGCTTGTATACTCATTTTTTGTTAAAAGTTCTGTTAATCCGTTAGTTGTCTTTGTTTCTGCAATATTTCCATGAGAGTCATTTGCGGTTGTAGTTTTTATTTTGCAAGAAACACATTCACAAGATTCTTCTGTTTCACAAGTGCATGTACAAAATGCATATTCGCAACTACCACATTTACATGCTGATTCATTTTCTACATTATCAACAGATGCAACATAAGCATTTTCAGTCTTATAAAGATAAACATCATCAAAGGCAACTTGACCTAATTGCTGATCGGAAACCATTTGTATAGTTATAGATGTTGTATCAAATGGCAAAGAAAAAGCTGTTACTCTAGTTTGCTCTTCGCCCCATAAAGATACATCAAAGTTCATTTGATGTATAAGAATCAATTCGCCATTCGCATTCTCAGCAAAAACTCTTATACCCCAAAAATGATCCTCTCTGGGAATGGTTGCATTTCCGAGTCCCCAAGAAGATATAACATATTTATCTCCTGAACTTCCTTTAATATTATTCTTTTGCGAAAGATATATAGTCTGCTCTACACTGTTATCATAGTTAACGTAGTAATTATCTTTATTCTCTCCGCGTTTAGGAGAAGAGTAATGTGACTGAACTATATTGGAAGGCTTATTCCATTCCTTTGGATAAGTTCCGCCTACTCGTTTTTCCATAGTACTGTTTCTAATAATATTAGTAGACTGTAATTTTTGATCAGGAATTACTAATGACAATAGAGTGTGACTATTGTCATAATCTGCATAAAACGATTCACCTGATGAATTTGTCATATATAACAAATCAAGATTGCGATTAAATTGAAGGGTTTCCGAAAAAGAAATAACATCTTGACTATTCGTTTGTTCAAAAACTCTAAGATAAGCATTTTCAGCATTTATATTTACTGTATATTCAGTGACGTACTCTCCGCTTCCGTTTAGACATTTTTTAGTGTAGCCGGAAAGGCGATGAGCGAAAACAGGCGAAATATTCTGACTTGCTTCAGAAACCGGAATTATGTAATTAAGCCTCAAAATACTGCTATCAATATTTTTTATTTCTGTTAATCTTCCGATACTGTCATAAGCATATTCAACAGATTTCCCGTCAGCATAAATAGCTTTTGTTAAACGTTCTTTATCATTAATTATTTCATTTTCAAAAGTAATTTCATTAGAGGTTTCAGAATCACCGTTATCTGTATACACACTGATTTTTGTGACAACCGATCTATTGTTAATCGTGTCATATGTAAATTCGTATTTGCGTCCGATGCCATCGGTAATTCTACTTATAGTTTCTCCCGAATATGCAATAGTAAGTACATCGTCTTCATTTGAACTGCTAATAATAGAGTTAACAAATCCATAATAATTAAAAGTATAGATATTTCCTGATTCATCAATAATGCGATTGTTTGAATAATCATAATCTCTACTTTTTGTTGTATCAACCCATAATGTATATCCTTGTGCATTGTATTGATACTCAACCCATTTCTCACGGCCGTCTTTAATCTCTTCGTCAGAAGTAGCCTTTTGAAAACGTGTAGATGAACCATTGAACATATCCCAAATATATGTATCTGAATTTTTTGAAAGTTTACTCTCATAATTCCAACGTCCGCCTGCACCGAACGAGTCATTTTCAACACTTGTATTAATGAACCTTGCAACAGAAACAGGCAAAATATTTCCATCTATCGCAAGTTCATCGCGAACAAGATATGGAACATTCGTATAATCATTTATATATAGTGTGCCTGCTCTACCCATATCAACATCATGATAGGTAAATCCTAAATCATTATCATCAATAACGCGATACTGCCTTCTGAGAATACCGTTATATATGGTGGCGACATTATCTTCTGTATATAAGAGCATTCCATTGTTGGTTAAAGAACCATTTTCCCATTTTATATATTCACTTGTAATGTCCCATACATACCTGCCGACGCTATCAATAGAATTATAATCGATAATTGGATTATCAAAATCATTTTCAATCACATCAAGTGATATATTATCAATATTCCAATCAGAATAAATTGAACGAACGGTAATAGTATTAGGCTCTTGTATTCCACAAGATAATCTTAAATCAGCCTTTATGGTGACTTCGGTTTTTGTGTAAATACTTTCACTGGCAATATTACACTTTAAAATGCCGACAGTACTTTGGTTTAAAGTGACTGAATTTGTTGTGATATTATTTTCATCATCTATTCCCCAAAGGCTGATAGATTTATCTGGCGCAGAAACCACAAATCCGTCATCAACACTTGTGTTAGTAGAAGTATTCGGCACTGCAGACAATTGGGACATGGCTTCTTCAACAGTTTCGGGTTGCTCTGAATCAGTTTGAATGTCATTCCATTCACCATCTTCGTATGTATGAATGGGGTTAGTCGTTGTCAAACTGCAATATGTACCGTCTTCCAACAAATATGTTTTTGAATTTGCAGTGCGTTCTTCAACAATTTCTTCTTTAATAATTAATTCCGAATCGTCATCGGAATCAACGGTTGTTAATGTTTTATAATTTTGATATTCGGTAGCAAATGTTTGCATAGGTAAAATTCCTATTACAGTTATGGCCACCAAAAATACAGCTAAAAATTTTGTATACCATTTCCTTTTCTTCATCTTTACAACTCCTCATTTTGTAATTGATAATAAATCAACCGGTAAAATAATGTATTTATAAATTCTACATTATTACATATACGTTTTATGTACAGATTTTGTTATGCAAATAAATTTGCAAAGCAAAGGTATACGGTAAAAAAATTCGCATAAAAGACCCCCTTTCCAAACCATTATTTACCTTCATAAATATATAACAGTAGAGAAAGGGGTTTATGTGACAACAAATCTAAAATTATTTATATATAGATTTGTTAATGTTTTATTTAACAGATAAAAAATAATACTTCATTTCATTAAGTGCTTTTAATAAGCTTTGGTCTTTTTGGTAGCCGTCCGCATAATTTAAAACAAATTTCACAAATGAAAATATAGGATATATTAATAATCCAAGTAACAGTACTGTAACAATTTGCGGGGGAATTTTTTCACTGTTTTGATTTATTAAAGATGTTATCAACGCACCAATCGGTATGCCTAAAAATATTTCATAAGCTTTGCTTTTAATGAATTGAAACCTATTGTCTCTTTTTTCTAACACCTTGCTGCATTCATCAATTAAAATATTAAGTTCTTTCTCACTTTCTATTCCATTATTTTGTAAAATTTCGTATATACTTTTTAAATAGTTTTCATAATCACAATCAATAGAAATTAGTTCTTTTTTTCTGGCATCTTTATTGTAAAATTTTTCAGCTTTGTAATCCCAAAGATCAGTTAACAGTATTATTATAAGCAGAGGAACAGCATTCCATAATTTATTTGTAACAAAAATACTGATTATAATAATAGCAATCAATGATGCGATCATTAAACTAAATACAATCCAATGGAACGGTCTGAATAACTCTTTTAAATCAGAACCCGAACGAAACTTCTTTAAAGGTTTTTCCGAATCGTCTTCAAAAATCTCACGCCTGATTTTATAATATCTATATGTCACAGTTTGTCCTCCTCATACATGCAAAGTAATGTTAATTAAAATCAATACTTATGGTTTTATCGTTATATTTCCAACTTAAAATGCCGCCAAAATATGTAAACTTTTGAAAATTCGTATTAAATGATCCTCGCAAACCGATAGTTGAGTAATCCGGACAAGAAGAATCGTCTTCCCAGTAAACTTCAACCTTCATTTGCTCATATCCGTATTCGTAATATACTTTTACATATATGTTTTTATAAACATACTTGATGTTGTTTTTTTCATCAGTAACAACAACATTTATATTATTGTCAAAATTTTCGCCGCCAATTGCCTCTTTAACAGCGGCGATAGATTTAATATCCGGCATAAAACCATCCTTCCTTTTTTAAGCAGAGCAGCCGTAATGCTGCTCTGCTTATTTTTCGTTATTCTGTCAAAACAATCGAAAAAGTATTTTTCGATTAAGTTAAGTTCTTTTTATATCGCCTCCATTCTATATAAAAACTGATTTTGATAAAAGTACATTCGTTGAAAATTCATATTACTTATATGTCATTTCGGAATTTTTAGTGATTTTATCATCACTTCCACCGCTACCCGATATAGTAAACACTACATGTGCACGGTAAGTTGCTTTGCTAGACAGTTGAACTGAATGGCTGGTAGAAAAATTTGTAGAACTTGATGTATCAGTCCAACTTCCATTACTCACTGTCACCCAGATTACACCAACTTTTTTCTGAATTTTTGTTGATATTTCAGCTTTTTGAGTTACTCCGGATTTGCCATAGTACTTAAGCACAACAGTTGCATTTCCACTGTTTGATATAGAAAATGAAATATCAGTTGACTTAACATTGTTTGAACAAGTATCTATGTCACTAGCAAAAGCAGGGACTGTCATCGCAAAAACAATAAAAAAACAAAGGCATATTGATATAAACTTTTTCATTAAAACACCTCCTTTCAAACTATTATTGCCCTTTGCAATACATAACAGTTCAAAAGGAGGTTTATGTTACAAAAATTTTCAATTTTTTTCGACAATTTTTTTAGGAGCATTTTTCAGATAATCAATTTCGTTTCTGGGACCGTTAATTTCGAACCAATAGTAGCCATCAGTCCATGTTAGAAAAGCACCTGAATTATCTTCAGTATAAAACGCAGGATAACCATTTATATTAAATTCTTGATAATTATACTCATTGTCAATATCAAATTTCATAGATAAAATGTCTTGACCAAAGGCAATTTCTTCACCGTTTTCATTTTTCCATACTGAAAACACGGATGTATCATAATTGCTATAAATTTCAAGATTATATCCACTTGGTAAATCCGTTAACGTATATTCCGTTTCAATTCTGTTTACTGGCAGAGTGGATTCATTTGATATCGAAATATCATTATACTGAGAAAACACTTTCTTTATAAATTCAATAAACGGTTTTCTCGTTGCCGAAACACTCATAAGACCTGTAAATGCAACAATCAAGGCTATAATTGCCGCAAGCAAGCCTCTTCTGACAGTTCTCCGAGTTGACAACTGAATGTGATTGTTTTTCTTTATCAGCTTATTCATTGAGTTTTCAAATTTTTCTGAAAACTCCCATTCGATTTCATCTTCACTTTTTAATTTCGCATTATCCAATGCTTCTGCTTCCAAAAAAGCCCTAATAAACATTGATTTGCTATTTTCCAAACTACTCACTCCATTCTTTTTCAAGAATTTCTATCAACATCTTTTTACCACGGACAAGTTGCTGCCTTACTGCCGAGTTCTTTTTACCAAGCAAATCGGCAATATCTTTTATTTTCATTTCACATACATAATGATAAAACATTACATCCCTGTATGTATCGTTTAAGTTTCTTATGGCTGAAACGATTTTTTCGTAATCTTTACTAACACTGAGTTTTTCAAAAAAGTGTTCGTCTGTCATATTTTCAACATCTTCAAGATGAATATGCTTATTTCTTGTTGTATTCTTTTTGGAAAGATTGATTGCGGTATTTTTTGTCGCTTTTAGAACATAGGATAATGCTTCGTTTGATTTAGGATCGCCTATAGAATTCATATTGCGTGCAATTTTTATAAAAGTATCATGGACAGCGTCTTCGGCGTCCTCGTGATTATGAAGAATCGAATAAGCAGTTGAAACCATTCTTTTCCTATATTCATTATATATGATTTCAAATTTTTCTCTGTCGTCTTCGTCGTCGATAAACGCCATATAAAATGCTATCATATTCCCTCCTACTATATATAACAACCCGATTTTATATTTATGTGACAAATATTTTATAAAATATTTAACACTTTATTTTTCATTTTGTCAAGAAAGATGAAAAAATGTGTAAGTTTTTATCAAAAAAATCTGTCAATCCAAGAAATAAAGCGAATTTTGGCACTAAAAACAGGTTCTGCATTGTCTTATTTTTAATATATAATTTTTCAATACGAAAGGTCAAAAATTAACGAAATATTAATTGCACACCACAACTAATTAATTGTTTTTAGTCAAATAGGCAATACGGCATACTATTTGTGAATGCAGTAATGCCAAATAAAATTAAATACTTAATCAAACAAAACAGCTGTAATTTCAAGAACACACCTTGAAATTACAGCTGTTTTTTTATTAGGGGTGTATTGCTTAAATATGTGTAATTCAAAAGGCTGTCGCAGCCCTCCGTATCAATCGTTTTTTACCCAACAAAAACGATTGAACGGAGGTACATAACCTTGAAAAAACAACCCAAAACGGTTTATATCATAGAAAACGGCAAGTACACGGAACTGACTTATGAGGAATTCCGTCACCGTGAGCAAACCTGCCCATTATATGCGGATAGGCTGTTTATCCCTCTTCACGGAATGCTTATGGAAGTATCTGAAAAGGATTACCTTGATTTTTACAAGAATAAACGCCGTCAGAAATATATTGATGAGCGTTCAGCAGAAAACGGCGATTTTTCTTACGATATGCTCACAACCGATGATTTCAACGGTGAGGATATTCTTCCGGATAAGAGCGAACCTCTTGACGAACAGGTTGTGCAAAAAATAATGACGGACAAGCTAAAATCTGCTTTGCCCTTGCTTGCAGAAGATGAACAAAAACTTATCCGTGAAATTTTTTATGAGAATTTATCGGAACGAAGTCTTGCAGAAAAATACGATGTTTCACAGGTCGCAATACATAAGCGTAAGGTCAAAATTCTTGAAAAACTTAAAAAAATTATGAAAATTTAAAATTTTCAGGTTATCAGTCCCCTTACTTTTCGGCATGGAAAGTGAGGGGCATTTCTTTTGCCTCAATTGTTCCTTGAAAACTGAACAGTACAGCGCATTTTTTACATTCCTTCTGCTGTCGGCTGAAACCGACAAGCCACATGAGCGAACGCATTTTATGCCTTCAGGACTCAGACGGTGCGGTGCATCCGTATCGAAGGCGATGACAGGCAGAAGCATTAAAGATACTTGCGTCCAGTCCTAAAGCCGAGCGTTGAAGCGATTTTGTTGTTGTCGTGGTCCATCGCAGCAAAGGAGGGCGCCCTGCGGAGATCCTGGAGGTGGTGAGATTCCAATGAGGTCAAATGCATGACCGAAAAATGTGTTCCCTGTATCTGAGGGGCGGCGTGGTTCAAATATCAGATAACAAAAACGATTGATACAAAAATTACAGACGGTCGTTTACCTTATATAGATAATCGACCGCCTTTTACTTATGGAGGCTAAGAAAATGAAACAAATAAAACGAGGCGAGATCTATTACGCCAATTTATGCCCGATTGTGGGTTCGGAGCAGGGTGGTATTCGTCCTGTTGTTATCCTGCAAAACAATAAAGGGAATTTGCACAGCCGCACGACAATAGTTGCAGCTATCACCGGCGAGCTTGATAAACCGAATTTACCGACACATGTCATATTCAAAACGGACAGAATGAAAAAGAAATCAGTGGTTTTACTTGAACAAATTAGAACAATCGATAAATCCCGTCTCGGCAGATTTGTCGGAACAATAGACGATAAAACAATGAAACGGATTGATAAAGCTATTTTAATTAGTTTTGGAATTGATTATTTGGAGGAACTCAAAAAATGATTGCTTATGAAAAAGAAAAATCAAACAACGCTTTCTACTACGAGGTCTGTATGCTTAAGCTTTTGGCTGACATGGGATATTTAAATGAAAAGGATTTAAACGGAATTGTTAAAATAGCGTCAGAGGATTACCAAGCATCTCTTGTTTTGGACAAAACTTTATTATGTCTAAACTGATAAATATATTAAAAATAGCTGGATATATTCGAACTACCGTAGTATTGTTGTGTTGCACCGAATAATCGGTGACAACGGCAAATAAAACCTGCAGAAAGGAGAAAATCATGGAAAACGCAGTAGTTACAATAGAACCTATCATACAACCTAAGACAATATTGCGTGTCGCTGCATACTGCCGTGTATCAAGCGATTCAAGCGACCAGCTTAACTCCTTCGCCGCACAGGTACAGCACTATACGAAATTTATAGATGATAATGAACGAATGGAGCTTGCCGACATATATGCAGACGAAGGGATAACAGGCACAAAAACTTCTAAGCGTGATGATTTTAATCGGCTGATTGCTGACTGCAAAAAAAGAAAAATTGACCGTGTGCTTACAAAATCGGTCAGCCGATTTGCAAGAAATACAGCCGATTCGATTATGTATGCACGGCTTCTGAAAGAATACGGCGTCAGTATTCTGTTTGAAAAAGAAAATATTGATACTGCATATATGTCGAGTGAATTGCTTCTTGCTCTGTCAGGTGCTCAAGCACAGGAAGAATCCATCTCTATATCCAAAAACATGAGGTGGAGCATTGAACATCGAATGAAGTCAGGTACATTCATTGCAGGCCATGCTGCTTACGGTTACAAGCTTGTTAACGGCGAATACACTATTGATGAAAACGAAGCTAAAATCGTAAAACTGATTTTTAAAAGTTTTTTATCTGGCATGGGTAAAAAAGCAATCGCAGATATGCTGAATGGAACGGATGCTCCTAAACGGAATGATAAAGTATTATGGAGAATTGCTACGATAGAATATATTCTGACAAACGAAAGATATATCGGTGATGCAGTTTTTCAGAAAACTTTTAAAACAGAAACCGTTCCATTTATTCAAAAGACCAATCGAGGAGAAAAAGCAAAATATTATGTAGAAAATACAAACCCGCCTATCATATCGAAAGAAGATTTCAAAGCTGTACAGCAGTTAATCAAAAACAGCAGCTTTGCAAAACAACGGAACAAAATAACAGTTTATCCTTTAACACAGAAGATGCACTGTAAATGCGGGGCGGCATACAAGCCGCTCACCGTAAACGACAAAAGATATTGGGAATGTTTTAAGCATAATTCAGACGGGAGCAAATGTGATTCCCGAAGAATACCTGAAAAAGATATTTACGAAGCATTTATCACAATGATAAATAAATTGAGAATGTGTCATGCGGATATTTTGCCTGTGGCCATCACACAAACCGAACGTCTGCAAATGAAAGCAGGCGGATCGGCTTCAAAAATTAAAGAAATCGATAAGCAGATCGCTGAACTGAACAATAGAAACCTTGTCCTTGCAAGGCTGAATACTAAAGATATTATACGTCCTGCAGAATATGCCGAGCAAAGCAGTGCGATAAACAACCGAGTTAATATATTAAGATCAGAAAGGCGTCAGCTCCTTAAAGAACAGGATGAAAATAATATATTATCAGGGCTTCGCAGGTTAAACGATTTATTATCCAACATAAAAAAGCCCTATACAGAGTTTAATACGGATATATTTAAAAACATAGTTGAAGAAATAACATTCCCTACCGATACAAATATATGCTTTAAACTGATAGGTAATTTGATAATTACAGAAACTATCCCTGACCGAAGGAGGTATAAAAGCCAATGAAAAACAGACGCTTTCCGTATGGATATGAAATGCAAAACGGCGTAATTGTAATCTCCGCAAAAGAAGCAGATACAGTTAAACGGATTTTCAGAGAATATCTAAACGGCGATAATCTTAAAATAATTGCCGAAAGACTGACAGAAAAGCAAGTGGAATTTCTGCCGAGTGAATACGGTTGGAATAAAAACCGTATCAAACGTATGATTGAGGACAAACGGTATATCGGAGATAAATCCTACCCTGCAATAGTTGATGAAGATGTTTTCAAAAGAGCAAACGCAGAAAAAAACATCCGCCGAACCAATGCAGAACCTATCATAACAACAGAAAAGAAAATTCTTGTTCACAAGGTTCAATGTGCTAATTGTGAGAACAAACTTTTTCACAATACAAACAGCAAACTGAAAAACAGCGAATTGTGGTACTGTAAAAACAAGGATTGCAATTTCAGCGTGCATATGGCTATTGCCGAGCTCGAATATATGGTTACGAAAATACTGAATTTATTGATATCCAAACCAAGTCTTGCGGAATATAAAGAAACAGATATTCAGGCTGAACCGTCTCTTGAAATTATCAGAATGGAAAATGAAATTGAACGGCAGCTCGGATCGCTCGACTTTGATGAAGCTGAAATACAGAATATGATACTGCAATGTGCGGCTAAAAAATATGATGAATGTAAAAGTGTTCGACACATTACAGAAAGACTGAAAGCGGACTTCGAAAACAGAAGTCCGCTTTCAGCGTTTAATACAGACCTATTCGAACGAACGGTATCAGCCGTGATAATTGATAAAAATAAAAAAGTCAGTCTAAAACTGAAAAACGATAAAATTATACGAAAGGAGTTGTTTTACGGTGATGCAAACACAGGCTGCGCCTAAATCAGTCAGAATCATACCACCGAAACCTGAATTTTCAGGCGAGAACAGAATTGATATACGTCCCAAGCGCGTTGCCGCCTACTGCCGAGTTTCGACAGATAAAGAACAGCAGGAACATAGCTTTGAGACACAAAAAGAAATGTATACGGAAATGATTATGATGAAACCAAACTGGCAGATGGCAGGCATATACGCCGATGAGGGCATTACGGGTACAATTGCTAAAAAGCGCCCCGATTTTATGCGTATGATTGAGGACTGCCGAAAAGGCAAAATTGATTTAATCATTACAAAATCGGTATCAAGATTTTCACGAAACAACCTTGACTGTCTGCTCTATGTCAGAGAACTGAAAGAAATGGGGATTCCTATAATATTTGAAAAAGAAGGGATTAACACGCTTCAGGTGTCGAGCGAACTGCTGATTACCTTATTCAGCGGACTGTCTCAAGCCGAAAGTGAATCCATCAGTATGAATGTTAAAATCGGAAAACGGCAGAGCCTAAAAAACGGAAATGTGCCGTTCAGCTATAAATCATTCCTCGGTTATCGCAAAGGTGCAGACGGCAAACCTGAAATTGATGAAGAACAGGCAGTTATAATCCGCAGAATATTTGCCGAATATCTTGCGGGAAAAAGCTTACTTGATATCGCTAAAGGACTAACGGCGGATGAAATTCCGACAGCAAGAGGCAAAACAAATTGGTCATCGGCAAGAGTGCAGTCTATACTGACGAACGAAAAATATAAGGGGGATGCCCTGCTCCAAAAAACATATATCGTTGATTGTATCAGCAAAAAATCGAAAAAGAACAACGGTGAACTGCCTATGTACTATGTAGAAAACAATCATCCTGCCATTATTGAAAGAGCTGTATTTGACAGAGTGCAGGAAGAGATCTCACGCAGAAACAGTAAGAAAAAAGTTAAGCAGGTCGGCACTAAAACAGAACTTGGTAAATATTCAGGCAAGTATGCTTTATCCGAAATCCTATACTGCGGCAACTGCGGAACACCGTATCGTCGATGCACATGGTCTAAAAACGGAAAGAAAAAAATTGTATGGCGGTGCATTAGCCGACTTGATTACGGTAAAAAATACTGTAAAGATTCACCTTCAATTGAAGAATCAATATTGCACAATGCAATTGCAGAAGCAATTACACAAAAAGCACATATGGAAAATACTGATGTTGACCGCATCTGCAGGCATATAGAAATATATCAAAACAGTCAGGATACAAGCAGTATTCTCGCAAAACAGGAGCGTTTAAAGACGATTCAGGAGCGTATCAACAAGCTTACTGATATGGATAGCGAAGCGGCTCAGAACGGAGATTTTGACGCACAGTTCGAAAGTTTATATGCCGAAATGTACGCTATCAAAGATGAACTTGAAAAAATAGAAAAAAGCAAATCTAAAATCGAAACCGCTGCCGATTGCACAGAAGAAATGACCGAGGTTATGAAAGGCCTTAAAAATCACCCTGTGGAATACAACGACCTTGTGGTTAGACAGCTAATAGAATGCATAAAGGTTATATCCAAAGATATATTACACATTTATTTCAAGGATGGCATAAAGATAGAGGCGAAGATGTAAGAAATAGTATGTTTTTCTGTTAAGAAGTGGAAACTCAACTGTAACTATTTTACATTTTATTTTTTACTCAAAACATATCGTAATTTAAATGTAAAATTTTTAATATCTTATATTTTTATAACCATAAGTCTACTAATGTTTTCTTTTATCATTGTAAAGCGCATAGATTGATGATATAATTAGGAAGAAATTTGCGATATAAAGTTATCTTATATTTAATCAAATTTTTTTAGCAAAGTCTGTTATGGATTCCGTCGAAATAACGACGGAATCCATTGAAACGATCTGGACAAGGCAAAAGTTGTTGAAATGATATTATTGCTTTATTTAAATGGGAATAGTTTAGAGAATATCCAGCATTATTTATTTGAAACACGAATACCGTCTCCGTCTGGGAAAGAAAAATGAAGCAGAGACGTTTTGAATAAGTTATTAAATACAACAAATGCACTTTTGGTATTGTTAGGCATGAGATGTATAAAGCTGTAAAAAGTTTAAAAGAAAGCAATTGTAGAAATCCAAATCGAAGTGTGAAAAATGTAGATAAATGGGACGATCAACAGTAACAGAACTACTGTGAGCTTATGCTATAACGCGTGAGTAATTCTCAAAACGAATGAACCTATATCACTGACAAATATTGCAAGAAGGCTTGAATCTGGCAATCCGAGTGATCTGATTCAAAGTTGGTTGCGTAGCAAAAATACGGTTTGATTCCTTGGAGAATGGGAGCACCATAACAATGATCAATTAAATGAAGATGCTTTTCAAAAATTGCTGAAAGATATTCGTTCACCATCATATACACTAACTCCAAAAAGATGAAGCAAAGCTGTGAATGCTATCGGGCTTGAATCTAAGCGAGGCCAAAGTGATGGTATAATGGCGCATTCGATTATTGCCTGCGATTTTGAAATCTGGCATGATATGCAGTTTCGTTATGGGGTGCTTAAATATTTCATGAGTTCAAGGATTGTTACGGATGATGAAGAATGAATATAATTATAGCAATAATGAGGAATTTATTTACCAAATGACAAATGATAAATTAAAACAAAATTTGTTTGCCATACTTTAATTGTTGATAAGCTATTATGATAAAGAAAGGAAAAACATCTATGAATAGAACCTATGTAACGGATATAGCAACTGCATTATCAGAAAAACATGCTGCTTTAATGGTGGGTGCTGGATTTTCAAAAAACGCTGAAAAATTGTCAGCAACAGATAGAGAATTCCTAAACTGGACTGAGTTGTCAGATAAATTTTATGATTTAGTATATGAAAATTCAAAAACGGGGAAAAAGTATTGCAGTTCATTAAGATTGGCCCAGGAAGTAGAAACCGTTTTAGGGCGACCAAAACTTGAAACTATATTAAAAGATTCTATTCCAGATCTTGATTATGGACCATCCAATATATATACGGAGCTAATGGAGTTACCATGGGTAGATGTGTTCACTACAAATTATGACACACTGCTTGAACGTGCTGCGGACAGTGTTACAACTCGTCGATATAATGTTGTTGTTTCTCAAGAAGATTTGGTTAATAGTAATGATGCTCCAAGAATAATTAAGTTGCATGGTTCTTTTCCTTCTCACAGACCGTTTATTATTACAGAAGAAGACTATAGAACCTATCCAGTAAAGTTTGCTGCTCTTGTAAATACGGTACAACAAGCCTTATTGGAAAATGTTTTTTGCATGATAGGATTTTCATGTGAGGATCCTAATTTTTTAAAATGGATTGGATGGATACACGATAATTTAGGGAGAAGCAGTTCACAAAAAATTTATATGATATCTGTCAATCATACTCCTGAAGCAACGATCAAAATGCTTTCCGAACAAAACATAGTTGTAGTTGACTTAGAAGAATTATATCCATCATTAAATATTTCAGAAAAAATTGATCATTTTTTAAAAGATCTGAAAGAAGAAATAGATAATAAAAATAGTAGAGATAATTGGTTCGATATTAATTCTATACATCTCAAGGAAAAGGCAGATATTAAGGAATACACTCTTATTCTACAAAAGTTAAATGATTCATATCCAGGGTGGATTTATCTTCCATGGAAAATGAAAGGACGGACGGATTATATTCTGAGATATCTAGAAGATGAGAGTATATTTGATCAAGGAACAGAAGATGAACAAATTCTGTATATCTATGAATATCTTCGATTCTGCGATACAGTTGGAAGACCGTTACTTGCACAAGCAACTACGGCAATTTGGACGAAACTAACCAACGACTCTTTTCTTATTGATAATACTAACTACAAAGTTCAATTTGCGTATTTGCATTTGCTAAGATCATTTCGTGAATTAGCTCAATGGGAGCATTATGATTGTTGCAAAAGTAGAATAAAAGAGAACATATTGACATATGATGATAAGCAGTTTTTATATGCTTGTGATTGGTGGAAATGTCTTTACCAATTTGAAGCTGATGAAATATCTGACAAATTAGATCAGTGGCAATTATCTAAGGGAGACCTTTATTGGCCTCTCATTAAAGCAAGCATGTATGCAATCATAGGAAGCTTTTCAAAAGCAGAAGACATCCTAATGAAAAATTTGGTATTAGTCAGACAAAAACTTTTTAAATCACAGAAAAAAGAGTATCTATGCTCTATTGAAGATAGCTGTGTTTCGTTGCTTAACTTTATCAAGCAACGAAATTTTTCTATTGGAACTTTAGAAAAGAGTGTGAATCAAGGAGATGTATCTTGGTGGGATGAAAATGAAAAATACTGTCTTCACTTAAATACACAAGATGAAATAAAGGTAGATGGTGCAAACACAAATTTTGATTTATCTACCACATATACCACACATTTTGGAACTTCTAATAAGTGTGTATTTTATGCATTAGAATATTTACGTTTCATTGAGCAAAGCGGTCATCCTTTCCGGCTTGGAAATGTTACAAATACTAAGGGCCTTGTTGGGACAATAAAAAGACTTGTTCCGTATTACCCACATTGGTGTTTAATGCAAATGTTAATTGCGCAAGATGATAAGCATTTGGATCTATTTTTTGGCAGAGCACAACTGGGAGTCATGACACAAAAAGAAGTAGATAGTATTGCAAATGACTATGTAAAAATATTGCGAGTGTTACTACAAAGAGTCGAACCGCAAAATCTATTCTCTTCTACTTCAATTTACGAGCAATCTGCCGCTGTTGTTCCGTATATTGTTGCAAGACTCTGTTATAAGTGCTCAACAGCTGTATTGGATTCCATATTAGATTTATTGTTAGATATTTTTCATAATAGGAAAAGAGCAAATTTTAAGGGTATAAAAAAATTATTGGAGGGTCTAATTGGAGCATATACCGACGAACAACAAGCAGAGCGTATTGAAAAGATTCTAATGTTTCCCATAGTTTCTGATATTAGAAATGAATATATTGATCCTATCCATTTCCTGTCTATATTTAAGGAGAAAATAGTTGTAAAACAAGAGGTTTACGAAGATTCTCTATATGAAATAAAGAAATTGGTTGTTTCTGATGATCCCGAACAAAAAGAATGTGCAATCAATAGACTTATAAGTATGTATCAATTAATTCAACTTAGTGAGAACGATAAAAAATGGTTATTCAAGCTATTAACAGATAGCAAAAATAATAAATATAAGGGAATTTTATATTTTCTAAAACCAGATTTAAAAAAAGATTTAGCAAATGATATTTTTGAAGACACAATAAGTAGGTTGGAAAGTGATTCTTGGCAAACTAGCGCTTTTTCCGGTGGTGGAAGATTATTTGGTGATATATTTTCTGTTTTAAATGATATCAATATTGCATCAGTCAACTATGTTGAGACGATTGAAATTATAAAAGCTTTTGCTCAAAAAAATTATGACTGGTCAGTCAATAATAATAGTTTTGAGGCAAAAAACAGATTGTACTTAAGTTTTATCCTATTCATCAGATTAACAATCAAAAGAGAAAAATTAAGCAATGAAGAGTTCGACCAAGCCTTAGATGTTTTAACGATATATGAAAACTATTATAGCTCTGCGGCATTAACTTTATTTCGATCTGATTTTCTTGAAAACACCGCTCAAAATGATTTAGAAGCGTGTTATGAAAAAATGTGGCTATCAAAAACAGCGGATATTGATTTACTTAGGGATTATTACGAAATATTAAAAATCGAGGGAATTGCAATAAACGCTAATTTAAAAGCCAACGCATTTTGGAATAAAGCATTTGAGTTTTCTACTTATCAAATGACCAGAAATATCAACGATGAATTGCTGTCATCTTTGGAATTATGCTATTCATTGCTGAAATATAAAATACCAGAAAAGACCGAAATGCAGCTTTTACTTTGTGCAATGGACCGGCTGATATATACAACAACAATTTCCCATGGTAATTCTGAGGCTGAAGCTATAATCTATTTGAAGTGTAGAATTCAAGTTTGCAAAATAGCGAGCTTTCTATATAGCCAAGGATTTGATGATGAAGTTATTTATAAATGGAAAGAAATAAGCAAAAATGAGAGTGAATTTTCAGAGATAAGAAAAATTTCATTTTTTGAAAAAGCCACTGAATAAATCGCTTAAAGGATTAGCAATGGAGGGGTAACTTTTTGTTTTCAACTTCAAATCTACAGTTAGTGAACGGCTTACTTTGTGCCAATACTATAAAAAGCATTAGGAATCAGTTAGAGGTTATTTCATATAACGATAAAAGAAAAGGTGTTGATTATTTATGATGAATTTATAAACAATCGACTGTACATTATATTTTATAAAATGAAAATATGGAGATTTAACTCAAAGTACTTTTTCATTGGTTCAAGTCCTCATTACAATTTGCAAAAAGCATCTGTTTTATATCATCTTTACAAGAGAAAACAGACATCCAATCGGATGTCTGTTTTTTCTTGGCAATTTGTAAT